>Ga0208695_1000045_pt1 | contig 186694 bp, 149 predicted proteins | sample AD_UKC111_MetaG_FD_184449 | JGI IMG/M metagenome (GOLD analysis project Ga0208695, IMG submission 184449) | Active sludge microbial communities of municipal wastewater-treating anaerobic digesters from Hong Kong - AD_UKC111_MetaG (SPAdes)... | ecosystem: Engineered > Bioreactor > Anaerobic >...
CTCCAATTAAAACAAGGTCATACTCGTCGAAAATTTCGACACTGTCGCCAACAATTCTGGTACCGTTACTTTTTGTGTTCAAAGTAATCTCATATTCAGGATGAAAATGCCAGAATCCGTTTATGTCAGTTACATACTCAATCCTGAAACCTCCTGAATCATCGAAATTTAATTCTTCCAGTCCGGCAATCATATAAATGCTAATTATTAATGCTCAGCCCATTATCAAATTTAATTATTATTTTATCAAAACCTTTAATTATTTCATCAATAAATAAACCCGGTTTATCAATAAAAACATATGCCGGTTTTTAAATATTCCGTTTATAGTTTTGATTATATATATATTTTTTTTATTTTTGTTTCAAGCTCATGCTATTGGTATAAGAGGAGAAAAAAGGGTTGTGAGTGAAAATCATCAGGATTGTATTGCAGACATTGACTTTCACATCTGGAACCTAAGGATTAGCGCCAGCTTACCATGGTTCCGTCCTTTTATCAGACAGTAGACACGGGAATTATCTCACTAATAAAGCCCGCTCCCTGATTTTCACAACAGCCCTTCCTCCTCTTTTTTTTTGAATATACCGGAATGAAAACCTATATCAGAAGAAGAGAGAAGAACAAGGACCTGGTTGTATTTTACGGAGGATGGGGATCTGACGAAAACGTTTTCACTCCTCTCTGCAGTGATGATTCAGACTTCATTTTATTTTTCAATTATTCAGCTGATGAAGCTCTTGTGCTCCCTGAACCAAAGACTTATGAATCCATAACACTGATCGGCTGGTCGCTTGGGGTCTGGGCAGCAGAATATCTGTCGCCAAAGACCGGGATCAAACCTGATCTTGCAATTGCTGTAAACGGGACGCCTGTCCCCGCCGATGACCATTATGGGATCCCTCTGAAAATATTTGAAGGCACCCTTAACAATATTTCCGAAACGAATATGGAAAAATTCTACCTCAGGATGTTTGGCGACAAGAAGAACTACCTCAGGAATATTGACAGAATTCCCCACAGATCGGTAAAGTCGCTGAGTGATGAACTGAGATGGCTGTACAACAGGATAATGGAACAACCGGAACCCGGATTCAGATGGGATTATGCTGTGACAAGTGAAACTGACCGTGTATTTCCTGCAAGGAACATGAATGAGTACTGGGAAAAACACAGCGAAACAAAGCATATTTCACTGCCTCTTCCTCATTATTTTTTCCATGAATGGAGATCATTCACTGAATTCATAAAATTCGTGAAGGAATACGATAAAAAAATATGACCCTTTAAAAAAGATCCTTTACCAGGATATTGGATTCTGATTCAGCGATAATCCTGTCGTATTTCTCAAGCATTGAATTCACTTTATCATATTCCTTGCTTTTTGAGAATACCATATGCTCTGATCCTTTATTGTCGAGGCGTTTAAGGATAAAACTGACAGAGAGCCTGTTGATATCCATAGCTGGCTGGTAAAGCCATTCCTTGTGCTCATTCTCATGGATCACGGAAACAAGCCCTGATTTATTGAGATCCTCCAACAGATCCCTGACAAGTCTGACAGGTATTTTCAGTGAAGAGGAAATCATCTCGGCGCTCACGGGCTTGTCGCCTGCAGAGAAATTTCTGACTATCATGTTCATTATCATGAGCGACAAGGCTCTCTTCTGATGCTGGCTCACATTTAGCGATTCGGATTCAAATTCGTATCTCGATACATTCTGGTTCGCGAATGACAGCTCGGCACCCAGCAAAAGTATGATCCAACTGCTCTGAAGCCAGATGATGAAGAGTGGTATGGCGGCAAAGCTTCCGTATATTGAGCTTAATTTCGATATCCCAAACTGAAGGTCGATGTAAAGCCATTGCAATATTTGCAATATAGTTCCGGCAACAATGCCGGAAACCAGGGCCGGCTTGAATTTTACCTTGGTATTGGGCATTATCATGAAAAGGATTGTCAGTGCAATCCATGTTAAGATATATGGGGCAAATTTTATCAGGAAGCTAACAAGCGGCTTTAGTGAGTCGAGAATTGATGACTTTGCTATCAGATCAGAAAGGCTCGTGCTAACCAGTACCGTAATACTGCTTGAGAGTATCAGGAAAACAGGCGCTATAAGCATTATTGTAATATAATCTGTAAACTTCCTGTACCAGGGCCTTCCTGAAGAAATCTGCCATATATGGTTAAAAGAGCTTTCAATCTGGTCGAGCAGCGACATCACTGACCATATCAGGATTATCACCCCAATCCCTGCAATATATCCGCCCCGGGTTTCCTGGAGTGCAACTGAAGCTTCATTAAGCACCCAGTTCAGAACCTCAGGTTGTGTCTGAAATTCTTTGGCAAGAAGATCCTTAAGGTTCTGGTCAAGGCCAAACCCCTTGGCAATTGCGAAAGCGATGGCAGCAACCGGAATAATCGACAGGAGGGAATACAGTGTAAGAGATGCTGCCCTTAACTGGACCTTATCGTTCAAAAAGCCCCTGGCAGCAAGGACTATTATTCGCAACTGCCTGAATAAAAATGATTTGCCTTTTGAAATATCCGATAATGAAGTATGCCAGATGGCATCATTCAGAAGCTTTACCTTGCTTATTACCCACGATAACGGACTTGCCATTTTTCTGTCTTCTCCGGTATCAAATATACAAAATACCTTAAATAAAAAAATTTGCTATTTTTCCGGCAAATCCCGGGTTATGAAGATTGATATTTTGGAATTTGCCGAAGGTGCGCGTAAAGCCAGGGGACTGACAGTTATCATCGATGTTTTCAGGGCTTTCTCCGTGGAATGTTATGCAATTGACTCAGGTGCTTTGAAGATAATTGCAACAGGCAGTGTTGAAGAGGCTTTCCGGCTTGGGAAAAATTACAGGAATTCTGTTCTTGTGGGTGAGAGGAATGAAAGAAAGATCGAAGGTTTTGATCTCGGGAACAGTCCGACGGAAATATTGCAGGCTGATCTGAAAGATAAGGTTGTAATTCATTCAACGACGGCTGGGACAAATGGTCTGATTAATGCGGTAAACTCTGACATCGTGCTTGCCGGAAGTCTCGTAAATGCTTCATCTATTGCCAGATACATAAAAGCCATGAATCCCGGGACAGTTTCACTGGTGGGAATGGGATACAGGGCGACCGAATCTGCTGATGAAGACATACTTTGCGCCGAATACATAAAAGCCAAGATTGAGGATCGGGATGTTGATTTCACTCAGCGTATTTCGCACCTTATGCAGACATCGGGAAAAAGGTTCTTTTTACCTGAAAATGCCGGATTCTCACCCCCATCTGACTTTTTCCTTTGTACAATTCCTGACAGGTTTAATTTTGTACTTAAGGCGACAAAAAGATTTGACGGCAATATTGATATGGAAAAAATAGAAGTTTAAATGATTTCCGGAGGTATCCTGAATATTGGCAGGAATTTCCTTCTTCGGTGAATTTCCCTGAATGTACAGAACATGCTGATTTTATAAAACCAAAACAGGAACAGTGAGATTTTTGAAGATTCGAGACGCAGTTCCATTTGTTCCCTGTATTTAATAAATATTCCGGCCAGGAGGCCCCTGAGCCTTAAACGCCTGATCCACATGAACGATCTGAGAAGGCTGACGGTTTCGGAAAAGGTCTTCTTATCAGTCACATTGTCATACAGTCTGCTCAGGTTTTCGATACTAAGTTTTACTTTTACCAGGTATTCCTTGTTCGTTTCAAGCCCTTCGTGAATAAGTCCGTTATCAATATGCTGAACATTGATGCCTGCTTTTTTAAGCTGGTAACTGAACAATGTGTCCTCATGACCATACTGTTTCAGCTCTTCATAAAACCTTATCTTGGAGAATACTGATCTTTCGATGAGGACATTGAATGTAGAAAAGCTGGAATGCGGATGTTTGGTTCTTTCCTGTGCTTTCTGCTGTTCTTTCAGCCTTCCGTATTTCCATCTGAGCAACTTGTCGGGATCACCCGGAGGATTGTCATTATAGAGGATCCCGCCGAAAATGACCCTTCCAAGGTGTATGTTCTCGAGCCATTTGGCAAGATAATTTTCAGCAGTACCCCTAATCATCACATCGGCATCGATAAACAAAAGATAATCACCTGCCGCTTCATCTATCATCCGGTTTCTGATAGCAGCTCTTCCTATATTCCTTTCAGATGAAATGACTTTTACCTTTTCTCCTGCGAGCGACTGATATTTTTTCCTGAATTCCTCAGAGGATCCATCATCACCAATGATTATTTCGCAGAATTCCGCCACATTTTCCATCCCTTCCTTCATGCTGTGTACAAGCGCAATAATATCATAATTATTCACCGGGATCAGTATGGAAATCTTCATTTTCTTGTCGGAATCAGGATTAGTTTTCTCAAAAGTACAACATATTTCCAATATTCGAACGTTTGAATTTGGCAAAGAAATTGCATTCGCTATTTTTACTGCCAGGTTTCAACATTATTTTGAATATGCAAAGGTTATTTTTCAGTATTATAATGATCTTACTGACTTTCTGTTCCAGAGGCCAGGAAAAGCCGGGATATGAGGTGAATGTCACTATTAAGGAACTTAAGGATTCGACTGTATATCTTGGTTATCATTTTGGTGATAAACAATACATCAAGGACACACTGAAGCTCGATTATACAGGAAAAGGGACCCTGTCGGGGACAGAAAAACTGCCCCAGGGTATTTATATGATAGTGCTTCCGGGAAAGCAGTATTTTGAAGTTTTAATGCCTGAAGATCAGCGTTTTTCAATAACATGCTCATATCCTGATTATTATGGCACCCTGAAATTTTCAGGCTCGGACGAGAACAACGCCTTTGTAAATTATCAGAAGCACTGGATGGAGCTTCAGAAGCAGGCCTCCGGAATAAACAGCAGGCTCCAGGGCAACAGGCAGAACCCCGACTCACTTAATATCCTCTCGGGTTTGCAGAAGAAACAGGAAGAGCTGATGAAGTCGTACCTCAGGGAAATGATAAGGGAGCATGAGGGCACGCTCCTTTCTGTCCTTATAAGAGCCATGTTACCGGTTGAAGCACCCTCAATAACGGTACCTTCGGGTACAAGAAATCCTGATTCTGTAAAATGGGTGAAATCATATATCTACAACAAGGATCATTTTTTCGATAATATAGATATTAATGATGAAAGACTTCTAAGGACTCCCATCCTGCAGGCCAGGCTGAATGTATTTTTCACCAATGTGGTTCTTCAGGCTCCGGATTCCATAAACAAGGAAATAGATAAAATAATGAACAAGGTTAAGGATAATTACAAGGTTTTCCAGTTCATTTCAGTCTATTTATTCAATCATTTCAGGGAAAGTGAAATAATGGGGCATGATGCTGTTGTGGTAAAACTCGCAGATGATATCTATCTTTCAGGAAAAGCCGACTGGGTTTCACAGGAATTCAAGGATGATCTTAGAAAACAGGTTGAAAGAATGAGACCCAACCTGATAGGTAAAAAGGCTCAGAATCTTGTAATGGATTCATATCTGGGAAGATTTGTCGCATTATATGATATTGAGAAGGAATTCACCATAGTCTATTTCTGGGAACCTGACTGTGGTCATTGTGCTGAAGCGACACCAAAACTAAAGGCATATTATGACAAAGTGAAGGATAAGGATGTTGAGGTTTTCAGTGTCTGTACAACAGCCGACAGGGCCAAATGGCAGAAATATATTGAGGAGCATAAGCTTGACTGGATCAACGGCTGGGATCCTGACAGGAGAACAAATTACGGGTACTATTATAATATTGAAGCAACGCCTACCATTTACATTCTTGACAGAGATAAGAACATAATTGCAAAAAAACTTAGTGTCGACGATATCCCGTCGTTCATTGACAATTACAGGAAATATTTCAGCAAATAGAGCCGGTTGTCTTTATCCAGTGGATAAGGTCATATAAAGAACCGAACTGTTTTGAAAAAGAGATTGTTTTAATATTCCATTTTAACGGTGTCGAACTTATTACTTCAATTACAGGAGCATCACCTGACCGGGCGATCCTGAATCCGGCCCTGATCAGGGCTTTTTCGGTCCAGAATTTCTCATGACCTGTCCCGGCAATTTTTACGGCTCCTTTTTCTTTGCTGCTTAATCTGAATGTACCGTCCTCAATATTGAATTTGACTTCTGAAGAATTAAAAAGTGATTCGAAAGCGCCATCAAGAACGAGGTCCTCAGGAGAACCGGTTTGCATTCCTTCATCGCAAAGCAGCCATATCTTGTCGGCGCGGCTTACTGCCATTCCAAGATCATGTGTCGAAAAAAGGATTGTCTTGCCTCGTTCTGCTGCAAGATCATGCATAATGTGAAGTATGTCGAATTTTGCACTTATATCGAGGAAAGCAGTAGGTTCATCCATTATCATAAGTTTTGCATCCTGTGCAAGCACCATTGCAATCATTGCCCTTTGGCGTTCTCCGTCTGAAAGCTGGTTCACAGGCCGGTGCACAAGATCCTTCAACCCTGTTTTCCCGACAGATTCAAGTATCACATGATCGTCTTTTTTCCCAATTCTTCCAAACCACCCTGTATACGGGAACCTGCCTTGTGAAACAAGATCATAGACAGTCATATTGCTGACTTTCACAATTTCAGTGGAGATATAGCCGACTTTTTCTGACAATTGAACCCTTGAATAATCACTTATTTTTCTTCCGTCAATCAGAAGCTGGCCTGAAATAACAGGCTGCAATCCTGCGATTGTCCTCAGAAGTGTGCTTTTACCTACGCCGTTTCTTCCGATAACAGCTATCAGTTCCCCCTCACAGGCTGTCTCGTTCAAAGGAGGAAGAAGGATACGCTTGGAACCGGAAGTTGCATATCCTATTTCCAGTCCGGCCAGTGACAGTATTATTTGTTGTTTGTCATCCATCAGAATATCTCTCCCGATCTTTGATTCCGGAGGATCACCCATATCACCACTGGTATCCCGATCAGGGCTGTTACCGCATTCACAGGCAATACTTTGTCGGAACCCGGCAACTGGCTTGCAATATCGCTTCCCAGCATTATTAAGCTTCCCGTAAGAATGGACGCAGGGATGAGAACCCGGTGATCGGCGGTCCGGAAAATAAGTCTCGCAAGGTGTGGAACAGCGATACCGACAAATCCGATCGGACCACAGAATGCTGTCACTGTCCCGGCAAGAATGCTTGTTCCTGCGATAATTATGTTACGGGATGTCTTAACCTCCAGACCTATGCTCAATGCATAATCCTCACCGAGCAGAAGGGCATTCAGCATTTTGACAGATATAAGACTCAGAATGGTTCCTGCAGCGACTGAAGCTGTCATCACTTTCAGCTGTCCTGAGGTAACGTTCCCAAGGCTTCCCATTGTCCAGATGACATAGCTTTTGAGCATTGTCGCGCTGCTGAAATACTGCATTATGCTTACCACCGCAGAGATGGCGCTTGACAGCATTATTCCGAGAATAAGCACAGTCATTATGTTTTTAACCCTCGCGGAGATCATCATTATCAGAAGCATAACAGACCCGGCTCCCAGCCATGAAGCTGCTGCGATAGCCCAGTTTCCAAGGCCGCCGGCATTTTCAGGGGAGGCGATCGATGAGAAACCCAGTATCACCACGGCGACACCAAAGCTTGCGCCGGAACTAAGACCAAGGACATAAGGCCCAGCCATAGGATTCCTGAATAAAGTCTGCATCTGCAGTCCGCTTACTGAAAGGGCAACTCCTGCCAGCAAAGCAGTTACTGCTTTGGGTATCCTGAACCGCATGAGAATTGTTTCTGTGACATTGCCGGCATCCCTGAAAAGAGCACGGAAAACCTCATGCGGACTGATTATCACTGAACCAAGAAACAGATCGAGTATAAAGAACAGAATAAGCAGAAAAAACAAGAAGACAAACAAGATTTTTGTTCGCTTATGATTTGATTGTGAATAATTTAACAATAACCCCTGCCCGTTCATCCCAATCAGATTCAGTTTAATTTCCTGTAGAAGTACAATTCCCTTCCGGGAAACAACTCAGGATGTAATATTGATGCCAAATCATCAAGAAGGATATGAGGACTGAGAGTACCGCTCTCCCAGTAATCGTTTCCCCCTTGTTTATTTGTTCTTTTAATGTTATTAAATACGTTTCCGTTCCTGTAACAGGGCAAACCGGCAAACCTGCTGTCAATGGAACTAACCTGGCTTAATGTTTCTGCTGTTCCGGTGTTCAGCCAGTAGTCAGCAGTCAATGCTTTAATGTAAACATTTTCCAGCCCCATCGGAATTGATTCATCCGATTCTGTATCGCTCCACAGGTATTCTCCCCCTGCATCCTTGATAAGTTCGGATATATAAGAATTTCCCGGCGAAATATACCACGTATCCCTGAACGGAAGACCCAGAAGAACCTTTGGATGTTCCTTTACATTTTTTCTTATGAAAGCTTCAGTATCTTTATAGTCATGTTCAATACACCTGAAAATGCTGTCGGCAGTCTCCTCCTTTGAATACAGGGCGCCGAACAATTTTATCCATTCGGCTTTTCCAAGGGGATCAGTTTCCAGGTAATCGGCGTTGAACATTACTTTCAGGCCCATTTCCTTCAGTTTGCCTGCAAAAGACGCCGACTCCCCTCCTACTCCGTACATCATTACAATATCGGGTTTCAGTTTTATCATCATCTCCTTGTTAAGATTGTCATCATAACCGATCTCATTAATGGTCTTGGCCGAGATCCTATCGTTGTATTCCTGTGAGTACAGAAGTCCCGTCCCGGAGAATCCTTTTACTGATCCGCTCCCGCCGATAGCTGATAGCATGGAAAGGTGTGTTGTGGATGTGCAAATTATCCTTTTCACCGGAACTCTTATGACCTCCGTGGGATTTATGAATGGTGGAATATCGGCACTGTCGCTTATCAGGAACCAGTTTTGTTCCTCACCTTTAGCGCCCTGCCATGGATTGATGATCCTGACCTGCGAATATGAGTCCTTTTTTTCAATTACAAGTCTCTTCGCATACTGAATGCCGGATTTTCCGGAAAGCTCGGCACCGGTCTCCGCCTTTTCCGTCTTTCCCTGGCACGACTGGATAATGACAGCGGATAATGTCAGTACTCCGATACTAATGGAGCGGATCAAACAGGATGGCTTTACAGTATTCATTATTCGCTTGTCGAATCGGTAAACTCCTTGAAACAGATAGTTCCCGGAATAATGCCGGCTTCGTATTCTGAGATCAGGGCACCGTTGTTGCGGTAACGTATGAGTTTGCCTTTGCTGACATAATCGACAGCATCGGTTACAAAAATCTCATTATTAAAAGGATTGATCCCGAGCTTGTAAAAAAGATGATCGAGCTGCGGAACAAGAGTCTGTGAGGGAAGAGACTCATCATTAATGGACATGCGTCTGACCCCGTTGAGGAGGAAATACAGCATCCTTCCCTCACTGTCGATTTGGAGACAGGTTGGTGAATCATTGATGGATGGGAACTTTAGTCTTTTAACAATCTCGTTGGTTCTTGTGTCAATTCCGATTAGTTCAGCAAAATGCTCACGCCTCCATCCGCCATTACAGAGCACCCAGAGTGTTTCATTCCAGTCAAGTGCCATGCTCTCCGGTTCATATCCCACTTCAATGGAATCAGTTACCATATCGGTGGCAGTGTTGATAACCATGATTTTGTTTCCTTCCGTCCAGCTGGCAACGTAAGCTGTGGAATACAGTGTCAGGATTGACTCGGAAGTCTTCTTTATGTTTATATATCCCGAGATTGAATTGGATGACAGGTCTATTATCGTCAATGAATCCGAAAAAAGGCTTGTAACATAGGCTTTTGAATCGCTGACAAATGAGATATACCTTGGCGAATCAAGGCCTGTAATTGTGGCTATTGACTTCATGTTATTCCTGTTGGCAACCTCAATTTTTCCGGAATTATTAACGACGATATAGGCCTTCCCTCCAAAAAATCCCATTGAATAGGGTATATCGCCCAGAGGCCGTCTGTTAGCCTCCGTGAAAACATTATTATAAAGCTTCACCGAGTCGTATGCAAAGAATGAAAGCGACCCGTTTCCTGCCCTGAAGTTACCTTCATTTATAACAAAAACGCCCTGTCCTGAAAGATAGGATTTATCAAGACCGTCAATAACGGGATTGACCTCCTTAACGCATGATGTGATTAGAAGGGCCAGAATGAAAACTGTAAATGATTTTTGCATATTTTACTTTTTTATTTGAAATAATACAGAGGCCGTAAAATTCCGACGCGGCATCGGATAATACGCAATATTCTGATAATCAATATTAAAAATATTCTCAACTCCCATTCTGATGTCTGTGAGTGTCTTTTTCAGGGTCAGTTTGATCCCGGCATCGAGATCAGTTACGGTATACGGCGAAAGATATATGGTATTATCGGCGTCAACGAACCTTTTCCCTGTATAATTGAACCTGACGGTTGAATAAAACTTTTTCCATTCAGCCCTGATAAACGTGTTGAACATATCAGCCGGAACATAAATAAGCTGAAGCCGTCTTCCAGAACTGCCAGTTGATTCCTTTCCATTTGAGCCTGAGATGATATGAGTGTAGCCGGACATCATTTTAAAATTATATGAAGGTCCGTGAAACATAATATTTATATTTGCCTCCATTCCTTTTGAGACCAGATCATCGACATTGTCAGCCTGCCAGTAAGAATACTCACCAGGACGCCATTGTATCAGGTCAGAGATACGGTTATGGTAAAATGTCAGGTCAGTTCCTATTTTGACGGATCCGGCCACCGTGGTGCTTAAATCCAGCGTTATTTCGGCAATGTAACCCGATTCGTTTCTCAGATCAGGATTGCCTCCGGGTGACCAGTAAAGATCATTAAGCGTGGCGATACGTGAATTTTTCGCAAAGTTCAGCTTTATGAAGTTTTCTTTAGTCCCGAAAGGTTTAATATCAGCTCCGGCAGAAAAATCAGGGGCAAGGAACCTGTCATCCTGAATTGTTTCCCTGAGGAGCAGGTTTGCAGATAACCATCTCATTATGTTTAAATCAGCGGCTGCATCAAACGACAAAACGTTTCTGGATTTGCGGCAGTCATAATTGTTTGTCTCCACAAGAGCAAGTTCATTGTCTGCTGCCAGCCTAAGATTCAGGATGTTGCTGATCATGCTGTTAAATGTACCTTTAAGTATTATCCTTTTCAAGGAGTTCCGCGAGTCGACTGAGGCCTGTTCATTCTTGTAATCAAGCCGGTCGGAAATGAAAGCTGATGTCAGGTTCAGACTGGTTTTATTCAACTGATAATCATATGCAAGCATGGATCGGAAAGACATGTCATTCTGCGTCTCAGGTGGATTAAGAGAAGGAACAATTATTGGAACCGGCAGTTTTCTGGCCGCACTCTGGTACCAGAAACGGGCAGATAATTCATGGTGTGATTTTCGATAATACAATTCCTGAATAAATCCTTCCTGGCTTACCTGGTTGTTTTCCCTGATTTCAGTTACAGGTGCATCGCCTGAAATTGAATTGAGATAAGGAAAATCATTTTCTGCTCCGAAGAGAAATGCTTTTGTGACCGACTGAAAGTCGGCGGTTCCTGTTCTGGCTTTAACCAGCAGTGACTTCCTGCCAAAGCACCCTGCAGCAGGATTCAGCATGAGAAGGCCTTTTTCTCCCCAATCGGGCTTTGTCTCCAGATTTATAAGTCCGCCCGCTGATCCTCCGCTTATGCTCATTGAATTTCCGCCGTAAAATATATTTATATCATCAGCCATTCCTGCCGGGATGATGGAAAGATCTGACTGACCGGTCATCGGACTTTCAATATTTATATTATTCCAGGCAACACCAGTATGCCCTGCAGTTGTCCCTCGGCATGAAGGAGAAGCAAGGTTTCCGGGCCCGTACGATTTAATATGCACTGATGAATTATCTCCAATCAGGTCTGCCAGAGAATTGCCATTATACTCCGAAATGACGGAAGAGTCGATTGAAGCACTCCGCGACCCCGAATAATGGCCGGTAAGCCTGTTGCCGGTAATCATTACTTCACCGATAAAGATTGTATCACTCTCAACTGAAAGTTGGCCGTTCAGTGGAATTGCAACCAGGACAAGCAAAAACAATACTGCTTTCTTCACAACTTTTTCATGTTATGCTGACGGGAAGCAGAAAGGAGGGAATCATTCACAGATTCTTTGCTTTTCTTCCCGAAAGCTTTGATCTTAATTGTCTGGCAGGTCTTCTGACTTATCCCGGCTTTAAGAAGCCTTCCCATCCTTTATTTCACGGACAGTGGCAGGTATTTCCTAAAACCATGATCACGCAATTTGGTGACCGGGCATCACAGCAGCGGGTACTGTCGCGGATTCCAACCGCATTCCCTTTTCATTACAATGAAGAAAGATCATTGTAACACCAAAACAATTCAAAGGTAAACGAATTTTCAATACGGGCAATCAACAGATATCAACAATTGTTAATAACCTGAAAAGACGGCAACATGAGCGATGGTTCATCGTGTTTCGTTTCTGAGCCTGATCTCCCTTGAGACATGTTCGCCCGGAGCAAGCCTGAAAAATGCCAGGTCAGCCAGTACGTTTCCACTGGCAAGTCTTCTTCCGGTTACTATCATGTAATCACCGGGGGCAAGGGCAAGCTCCTCAGAAAAATCGGTTATTTTTTTACCGTAATCGAAGTCAAGTGTCTTAAAATGTCCGTTTTCCAGTCTTGCAATGGTAAAATGTGTATAATATTCCGGAACGGGGTTCTTTTCATCAGAGACAAGTTTTAAGAAAGCCTTCCGGGCCTCCGGAGCTTTTTCATCAGCAAAATAAACATCCTTCCATTCCGAATTAAAATAATACTGGGGAACATTGCTTCCGGGCTCAAGACGTGAAGGTATTCCAAGGCTGCGGCAAACGGCGACAAAATAAATCTTCCGGGAATTCCTGTCTGAAATCTTCAACTCATGAACACCGATTGGCGTAAGCGGAGTCATGTAGTAATTCTCGGCGTCATTTACTGAAATTTCCCTATTTATATAATCAATAATAATATCAGGTGATTTTACGGCATCAGCCTTCAGGAAGGAAGGCAAAGCATTCCGGAAATAGCTCCGGTATGCAGTAAGCAATTCACCGGCAACACGTGGATTGAGGACACAGTCTTTAAAAAAACTGTCATTCGGGTCAAGCCTGAGAGGATTAATGGTATTTCGAAGATGATCAGATAATACCGCGGCGCTGATGTCCCTGAGATCCTTGTCGGGCAGAACCCTCAGGAGTGACAGAGCAAGTTCCCTTTCATCAGCGGGTGTTGAATCGAGAAAATGTTTTATGGCCCTCCAGTTTCCCATGCTCCTTGAAAATACATCAATTATGGCAGATGTATCGGCCTTGATCTTATTTGCAAAATCCTTTGCTTCTGAAGGTTTTATCCACGAATCCACATAGGCCTGGCGTATCCTGTTCTCCTCTTCAAAACGTCTTTTGTTGTTTTCAGCAAGATCTTCCGGCAGTGATGGAAAAGAATCCTGAACGGGAGGAACCGTTATGTCGAGGATCCCGGGATTATCGGGGTTGATTCTGTCACGAAGATTCATAATAACAGTATCCGTTCCCGGAACTGACACTAAGCGGTAATTGAACTTATTGTCTTTGCTGATCCAGATCAGCAGGTCGCCCATGCCTGTCTCAAGACTGCTCAGTCCGTTAACATCTGTCTGAAGAGATGCAAGTGAATAAAACTCCGCATAATTGTATAGTTTGTATTCGACCGTGGCATCGCTGACGGGATTATTCATATCATCAATAACTCTGACGAATATTCTTTTAGTTACGGCATATTTCGAAAGGTTATTTACTTCAGTGTAATACTTCATTTTACTGATGACATTTTCATTTCCGTAAGCGGCGCCGAATGATTTTGAATGCACCAGCATTGCCCTTCGGGCAGGTTCGGTGAACCAGCCTCTGTCGAGTACCGGTTCAGGTTCGCAGGCCCCCATATAATGCCATTCACCGTTAATCCAGACTTCAACCCATGCATGATTATCGTCGGTATGGGCCCATCGGGGAGTATAGACCTGACGGGCAGGTATCCCTGCTGCCCTGAGGGAAGCGACTGTAAATGTTGATTCCTCCCCGCATCTTCCCCGTGCAGAAAGAATGGTATTCATCGGCGACGAAGTGCGGATATCGGAGGGTTGGTATGTAACCTTTTCATGGCACCAATGGTTTATTTCGAGTGCTGCATCGGCAAGGCTGAGTCCTTTAATCCTGTTTCTTATCTCATCATAATATCTGAGCCTGAAGGAATCGAGATTTTCATTGTTTACCCTGTATGGAAGAACATAATGCAGGAAGATATCTTCGGGGATGTCTTTCCGCCAGGGAGACTCTTTTCTTGCCTTAAGGGCCATGTCGACGTTTGCAAGGAAGAACTCTCCGGAGTAATCAGCCATATCGCTGAGGGGCATATATGCATACAGGAACTTCAGAGCCTCCTCCCTGCTTTTGTCAAGATCCTGGTCGAAGACACCATATAATTGTTTGTCCCTGTTTGCCCCTGTCTTTCTTCTGGCCGAAAAATCTTTTTCAACTGTCAGACGATAGGCTTTGTCGTTTATGAGATGGTCGTTGGAGCAGCCGGCAGCAAATATCTGATATGTTATCAGTAAAGCAGCGAAGTACTTTTTCATTTGCAGAGATTTGGCATTCTTCAGATGGTACCGCAGGAATTTCGGATGACAAGTTCGGGCATTATGTTAACCTGACGCTTGTACTTGCTCTTTCCAGAGTTTTTCACTTCGGTCCATATCATATTTGCCACTTTCAACGCCATTCCCGTCAGCGGTTTTCGAAGGCATGTCACGGGTGAATATAACAGATCGAACCCAATTCCTTCTTCCAGTGAAACTATAGCGATATCCTGGGGTACACGCAATTTCTTTTTGCGCAGGAGTGTCATTACCTTATAAACCAGTTCAGAGTGTAAAACGATCATTACATCGGCGCGGAAAGGGGGACGCATTAATTTTTCAATCTGAAGGGGATCAATTTCATTTCCCGAGCCAATGTATTCGAATTCAACTGTAAGCGGTTTGTTCATTGAAGGTTTCTCATCAACAGCGGCTTTTATCAGCTCTATCAACGACTTGTCGCGTGCTGCCGATTCCCTGTCAGTTACTATCAGGATATTTGTATAGCCCAGTTTCCCGACATGATCGATCACCCGGCGTATTCCCTCGGCCATGTCGGTGCAAACAGTATTGAGGCGAAGCACCCTGACTGATTTTTCGAGCAGTACAAACGGATAACCTGATGACCGGAGTGATCTTACCGTATAATCATCTGCGGCCTCACCGACGAGTATAAGTCCGCTGTAGAATTTCTTAAAAGCACCGACAAGGCGGTTGTATCTTCCGTCATCCGGATCCTTGGTAATTATCGAGAACCCAACCCCAATGCTGGCGAATGCCTTTTGCAGGAAGGGAGTAATTTCATAAATAAAAGGATCATGAAGAGTCGGGACAATCATACCAATGACTCCCGGCTTCTCTTCAACCGGTGATGTTTCATTTCTTCCCTTTAAGAGTTCAAAATACCCCATCTGTCTCGCCAGTGCAAGAACTTTTTCCTGGGTATCTTTTCTGATTCCATGCTGGTCAGCCTTATTGTTAAGCACCAGAGATACAAGCGTACCAGATACGCCAAGCCTTTCGGCAATGTCTTTGTTCTTTACTTTTTTCCCCATTCCCCCAAAAATTTAGAAGGAAATAAATTTATATATATTTTTTAAAGAAGCATATCTGTTTAAGAATTTTTAACTTAAAAAGATATGGCTAAAATATCTAAATATCTATATAACCTTATTTCCTGTATAAATGCTTTCCGGGGGCAATTAAAAATTATCTTTTAGGAGGTTTTATCCCTCGTTGTTTTGCAGCTTCCTCAAGTCGCTGCTGCCATTTTGATTTTTTCAGGGGTTTCTTCCTGTTTTCCTCAAGTGTGGCAAGAACCTTATTGGCATCAATAAATCTCTTCATGATAAAGTTCTGGCCGATTGTGAGCACGTTTGCGAGGAAATAATAATAAGTCAGACCTGATGAAAGTTTATTAAGAACGAACATAAACATTATCGGCATGGCATACATCATCAGCTTCATTCCCGGCTGATCCTGGCCTGTTGTTGTCCCGCTCATCTTTGTCGCAAGAATTGTTGAAATGGTCATGAGCAGTGTAAAGAGGCTCACATGATCACCATACATTGGAATGGTGAAGGGAAGATTGAGTATGGAATCATATGTGGAAAGGTCGGTTGCCCAGAGGAACGGTTCCTGGCGAAGCTCTATTGAAACCGGGAAAAACCGGAACATAGCAAACAGTATTGGCATCTGCAGAAGCATGGGAAGGCATCCTCCCATAGGATTGATTCCGGCCCGCTTATAAAGGTCCATCGTGGCCTGTTGTTTTTTCATCGCGTCTTCCTGTCTGGGGAACTTCTTTGCCAATTCATCGACCAGTGGCTTCAGCACCTGCATTTTGGCTGTTGACTGATATGATTTGTATGTAAGAGGCAGAAGAACGATCTTAATAATAATGGTAAGGATAAGTATTATTATCCCGTAGCTGGAAATATACTTTTGGAGCCAGTTGAAAACAGGAATAATTATAAACCTGTTTATCCAGCCCGTGATGTTTTTTCCCAGGAAGACAATCTGTTCAAGCTGAAGTCCCTCTTTTTTAAGTGTCGAAATATGGTTAGGGCCGTAATAAAATTTCATCCCGATATTAGATTTATCGGATGATTCAAAAGGTACGCCGACTTCAGCGGTATAATATCTTATGTATTTAGGTGAGGCAGGTGTTTTTGTGGACGTAACAACGCCATTAAGGAAGAAATCCTTACTTATCAGAATTGATGAAAAAAACTGATCCTGGAATGCGATCCAGCTCAGTTTTGTCGGCAGATCTGCCTTTTCCACTTCCTTCTGCTGGCGCAATCTTATGCCTTCGACATCATCCTGATAATATTTATATTTTATTGTTGTGTAATATTCTTCATTCTGCCGCCCTTTTTCTTGTTGCGGCAGATACATTCTCCAGTCGAGGGTAAGGCTGTTCTGGTTAGAGCCGATAACACTCTTCAAGGATTTGAATGTAACATCAAAATCAACGATATATTTATCAGGGGCCAGAGTATATTTATATTCGATATAACTTTCGTCACCGGCTTTCAGCCTCATTACAAGGCTCTGTGGTTCATTTGTCACAATTACCGGCCCAGTACCGGAGACCGGCTCAAAAAAGAGATCATTTGTACGTATTGCCTTATTGTCAGCTGTATAAAAATTAAACCCAAAGACCGTGGAATCGCCTGAAAACAGGATCACAGGCAAAGAATCATATGTCTGATAATCTTTGATCCTGGCCGAATAGACTCTTCCGCCTTTAGGGGATATTTTAAGTTCGATCTTATTATTTTCAAGGGTAATAAGCCCGGTATCCCCGCGAACAGCCGAGCCAAAGGCTCCATATTTTACTGAATCGGATACAGAAGTCTCAGCGGTTCGGGAAACAGAATCGGCACTGACAACGATTTCAGTCTTGGCTCCTGTTTTCCCGGCTGATGCAAAACCGAGTATCCGGTTTATCTCATTTACCTTTGCCACCGCTTCGGGCTGGTTTGGCTTGTATCTCAGGGCATTTATGTATTCAGCCCTGGCATTTTCCATATCACCGGCAGAATAGAGTGAGTCAGCGACTTCGATAACTTCCTTGTATGCTTTGGTCATCCGGTTGTTGTTGTAAATGCTGAACCCGATGAAAATTGCAAAAATCAGAATTATACCTGTAATTGTATTTTTATCCATGCTACACTATTAATATTATTACATATTGATTTCCCTGTTCAGTCAATACAGGCTTTAATAAAACTCACGAAAAGAGGATGCGGGTTAATAACGGTGCTGCTGTATTCCGGATGAAACTGCACACCAATGAACCACTTATGCGAAGGGATTTCCACCATTTCAACGAGGTTTGAGTCGGGATTTATGCCAACAGGAACCATACCTTTCCCCTTAAACTCTTCAAGATACCTGTTATTGAATTCATACCTGTGCCTGTGTCTCTCAATAATTTCTGTCCGGCCATAAATCTTATATGACAGGGAATTTTTGCTTATCACGCATTTATAGCCTCCCAGTCTCATTGTTCCGCCCTTGTCGGTTACACTTTTCTGTTCTTCCATCAGATCGATAACAGGGTGTTTTGTCTTGTGGTTAATTTCTGTTGAATGGGCCCCTTCAAGATTCAGTACATTCCGTGCAAACTCAATGACGGCACACTGCATCCCGAGGCATATGCCCAGAAAAGGTATATTGTTCTCCCTTGCATATCTGGCAGTGATTATTTTGCCCTCAATACCCCTCGAACCGAAACCAGGTGCGACCAGAATACCTTTAAGACCTGCAAGTCGTTCATTCACATTGTCATTCGTGATTTCTTCCGAAGGGATATATTCAACATGAACGTCACACTCATTTACGGCCCCGCCGTGAATGAATGACTCGGAAATCGACTTATAGGCATCCGGAAGTTCAACATATTTACCGACCAGTCCGACCCGTACTGAGTGTTTGGGATTTTTTAGTTTATTAAGAAACTCCCGCCATTCTTTCAGTGGTGGCTCCTCATTCAAGGGAAGGGCCATTTTTCTCAGGACGGTCTGATCGAGTTTTTCATCAAGCATTTTTACCGGGACCTCGTATATGGTTGAGAGGTCAACCGATTCGACAACAGCATTTTCCTCCACGTTGCAAAAAAGGGCCACTTTTCTTTTTATATCACCGGTAAGGTTCTTTTCAGTGCGAAGGACCAGAACGTCGGGTTGTATCCCGTTTTCAAGAAGTACCTTTACCGAATGCTGTGTGGGCTTTGTTTTCAGTTCTCCGGAAGCTGATAGGTACGGGACAAGGGTAAGGTGAATTACAATGCAGTTCTGTGGTCCCAGTTCCCATTTAAGCTGCCTGACTGATTCTATATAAGGAAGTGACTCAATGTCACCAACAGTTCCTCCAATTTCGGTTATTACAATATCGAATTTGTTTCCCGACCCGACAAGCTTGATCCGTCGTTTAATTTCGTCGGTAATATGTGGAATTATCTGGACTGTTTTTCCGAGGTAGTCACCTTTTCTTTCTTTGTTAATGACAGTCTGATAAATACGACCTGTAGTAACGTTATTTGCCTGGCTTGTAGGAACATTCAGAAACCTTTCATAATGTCCGAGATCGAGATCTGTCTCGGCGCCGTCGAGGGTTACATAGCATTCCCCGTGTTCATAAGGGTTCAGAGTTCCCGGATCAACATTTATATAGGGATCGAGCTTCTGAATTGTGACTGAATAGCCTCTGGCCTGGAGAAGTTTTGCAAGTGATGCAGAAATGATCCCTTTACCCAGAGAGGATGTCACACCTCCGGTCACAAAAACATATTTTACGTCAGCCAATTTACCGAAAAATTTAAGTTTAATTTTTTCAAAAAAGAAGATTATTCGTCGAGACCTGACTGGTCAATCATTTTGACTTTCTCCTCGAGTGTTTTGATCATCTTCTTCGCATTTTCAATTTTCTCCTGCACTTCCCTTATCATAGTTTCAGCATTCGGTGATTTTGCGAAGAAGCCTATATTGTTTTCCCAGAGAACGATATCATTTTCAAGCTGTTTTATCTTTGTGAAGAATTTATCGCGCTCGTTCCTCACTTTACGTGAAGCTTTTGGATTTGATTTCAGATTGTCAAGTTTTGTCCTGTATTTAAGAATACTCTTATCCTCATCGGCAATTTTAAGCCTGTCGAATTCCTTGTTAAGGGCATTGCGGTATCTGTTTGTGATTTCCTCTTTTTTATTGAAAGGGACAAAGCCTATTTCCGTCCAACGTCTCTGAAGTTCCTTAAGTCTTTCAAAGGCAGCCTGAACATCTGATCCCGGTTCAAATTTCTCAAGTTCTTCTATGATAGCTATTTTGGCTTTCAGGTTATCCTCGTAAGATGAATCAAGGCTGGCAAAGAATTCAGCTTTGCGGTTAAAAAAGTGGTCACAGGCTCTTCTGAATCTTTTCCAGGTCTTTTCAGACTGTTTTCTTGGAACCGGACCGATTTCCTTCCATTCCTTCTGCAGCCTTATCAAAGCATCGGAAGTCGCCTTCCAGTCGGTGCTATCCTGAAGGGCCTCTGCCTGAACACATAATTCCGTCTTGAGCTGAAGATTATTAAGCTGGATTTCCTTATTGTCGGTGTAGAATGACCTTTTTTTCTCAAAGAATGCATCACAGGCTTCCCTGAATCTCTGATAGACCTTATTGTTCTGCTTCTTTGGTGCAAAGCCTATTGTCCTCCACATCTTCTGAAGGGCCACTATCTTTTCGGCTTTCTCATCAAAGTCCTTGAAACTCTTTATTTCCTGAAGATTTATTGCCTCTACCTCCTCGCAGAGTGCTATTTTGGCATCCAGGTTCTTCCTCTGGTCATCCTTCTGCTTTTCGAAATACTCGTGATGTCTTTTGTTTATCTGCGACGTAGCCTCCCTGAATCTCTCCCAGATCTCATTTTTTGATTCCTGGGGGACAGGGCCTATTTCCCTCCACTGGTTGTGGTAATCCTGAAGAGACCTGAACGCATTTACCGGATTGGGCTCCAGCAAAAGCTCTTCGGCTTTTTCGCAAAGAAGAACTTTTGCCTCGAGGTTTTTCTTCAGATCGAGGTCCCTGAGTTCCTTGTTAATCTTTATATAATCGTAAAACACTTCCACGCTGTGGTGATAGTTTTCCCACAGGTCCTTCAGCGAAGACTGGGGCACGACACCAACTGAGTGCCACTCGTTCTGGAGCGCCCGGAAATCATGGAAAGTTTTATTTATAGATTCCTCGCGGTTAACAAGATCTTTAATCTTGTCAATTATTTCATATTTCTTTTTGAGGTTCTCGTATTTTTCAGCTTCCTGAACCTTTGTATAGTCATTTTTCTTCTCCCTGTATTTTTCAAGAAGCTCTTTTACACGGTAATCGAGAGGATCGACCCAGATTTTGTAATCTTCAGGTTTCCCTCCCTCTTCAAGAAATTTTGCTTTTCGTTCTTCGGCTTCCTGCTTAATCTTTTTGCTGAACAATGTTCTTATCCGTTCAACATCGTCACGTATTTCCGAAGGAGGCCTGTTTTCTATAATGAGGGCAAGAGTTTCGACAAGCTCATTTTTGGAATAGCCCGAATAGTCGACCGGAGGAAGTTCAATTTCATCAAGCGCCTGAATTTCCTCGTCCGTTTGCTGATTTATTCCCGTAACCGCGACTTCCTTTTCAGCTTCCTCATCCACTGACTTAGCTTCTTCAGTTTCCTTCATTTCCTCCGCTGATCCGTTTTCAGCATCTGCCACAACTTCATCTGTTTTCTCAGATCTAATAGCATCTTCAGTACCGGCAGCAATTTCTTCTGCTCCGTTCTGTTCGTCCCGAACAGAGTCTTCCGGATTTTCCTTAATCATAATCAATCCCTTATGGTTCAATAATTTAAATAGAAATTCTTCCCATGATTTATCCATGGGTTTTCAGAGTACGAAAATATTGAATTATTTATTAAAACTCAAAGTTTTATCCAAAATATGAGTCGGAGAAATTCCGGAATCAGATAAGTGGATAGCCGGATTTCCAAATTTTGTGTGCTTCATTTATGACAGATTTTCAGAAATGTCCGACATTTGCTGATTAAATAATATATTTGACAGATGATTGTTAAATAATTAACAGACCACATATTTATAAAATGAAAAATTCAGATATTGTTATTTTTGCAATAGCGTTTGCAGCCCTTTCATTCAGTTTATACAGGAAATATTCTAAAAGAAATCAGACGGGGCATAAAAATGAAGGGAAAAGTGTCAGTTCAGGTTCAGTGCATTCGGTAAAGGATGATTATGAGCCGTATTCAGGTAAATAGGTCATTCCCTGTTTCTTGAAACAATATATCTCAACGGGTTTACAATCTTCTGAAGCAGACGGGTATTATCTGTCATAATTTCTGCCATACCTTGCATGTTCTGTGTGAATTCAAGCTTTTTCCCGTAGAGGGTGGTCAGTCCGGAAGGGAGCCTGAGTTCAATAATATATGAATCACCGGAGGGAACCAGGGATTTGGATTTTATGACTCCCCTCACCATTCCGAATTCAAGATAAGGGAATCCGCTCAGCTTTATATTTACTGTCTGACCGGCATTCACTTTTCCCGACCTGTTCATCTTAAGATTTATCCTTCCCACATAATCACCCGGATCAAGAGGAATGATGCTGAGAACCGGTTCGTCCCTGGCCACAGTCTGATTCTCACTCCAGTACCTGGTAAAAGTAACCACTCCGTTAACAGGAGAAACGATGGTATAAGTGTTTTCCCATATTTTAAGCTGTGCAATAAAATTAAGGAAGGATTCATTAAGGACAGAAATATACTTCTCCCTGTTTTCAGCCCTGCTGATACTATAATCCTGAAGAAGCTGCTTTTTCTCGGCAAGTTCTATTGATTTTGCGGATTGATCGAGCCTGACCTGCTGAAGTTCAATATTTATCTTAAGCAGAGACTGAAGAGATTTTTCCAGTTCACTTTCGGAATAGACTCCGGTGGCATAAAGAACAGAATCTCTTTTGTATTTTTTTGTTTCTATCCTTTGATTTTCAGCATACAATCTCTCTTTTACCTCTATCCTGCCTATATAGGCTTTTATGCCATCTATTTCTTCGGAAAGCGATTTAATCTTGTTCCCATAAAAATCATTCACAACAAAATTGTTATAATCTGAAAGGCTTTTGCAAAAAGCGCCCCAGTAATTCTGGATTTCTCCCAGCCTGTCAAGCAAGGGAAGAGATGAAAGCTGAATAGTTTCAGGCCTGGTTACGGTATCGGTCAGTTGTCGCAGCGTTCTGACCTGATCCACGGAAGCTGTTGTTTCCAAGACTGCAATTAGCTGACCTGCCTTTACCTGCTCCTTATCCTTTACATACAGCCTCTGTATCCTTCCCGTAATTTTCGAGACCATTGTAACCGGGGGATTCACAGTAGTGACTTCCACAGGTGCCGTAATGATGTCGGGATACTTTACAACCCACAGGAAGATTATAAAAATGAGAAAAACTGACAAAATCACTGTGTTTCCCCGCTTTACTATTGATGACGGGGGATTTCCCATTATATCGTTGACAGATTCTGAATAAGCAATATCGTACTTTTTTTTGTCCATTTTCATTCAGTTTCCAAGTTCAAGCTGGTTTTTGACGAGATTGTAATATTCCCCCCGTTTTTCGATAAGACTTTCATGAGTGCCGGTTTCAACGATCTCTCCCTTGTTCATTACAACAATAAGGTCTGCATTTTTCACTGTGCTGAGCCTGTGAGCCACGATAACGGCGGTCTTACCTTTGAAGAATCCTGAAAGGTTCTCGACAATTGCCCTTTCAGTATTTGCGTCAAGAGAGTTTGTTGCTTCGTCAAAGATCAATATGTCAGGATCCTTATAGACAACCCGTGCAATAAGCAGTCTCTGTTTCTGGCCCTCACTGAGTCCATGCCCGTTTGCGCCGATTTTTGTATTATAGCCAAGCGGAAGCGATTCTATGAATTCCCTGATATTGGCGATCTCGGCAGCCTTTATCATACGGTTTTCATCAACCGGTTCCGAACCAGGAGCAATGTTTCCGGCTATGGTATCGGGGAACAGGTATCCATCCTGCATGACTGCACCTACTTTTCTTCTCCATAGTTTAAGGCTGATTTTCGAAAGGTCGACACCTCCCACGCTGATTTTGCCACCGACAGGTTCGTAGAAACCAAGTATCATTTTCAGCAAGGTTGTTTTTCCGCTTCCGCTAACACCAACAATTGCAGTAGTTTTGTTTTCCTCAATAAGCAGTGAAGTATTTTTCAGGGCATAGGGAGATCTTGGTCCTTCATACTGGAACGACAGGTCTTTAATACTGATGGTTTTTTCTGATGGCATCTGTGTTACCTTATTTTCGGGTACCGGTTCTTCATCCGTCATACCGTGCACTTCTGCAAGCCTGTCAAGGCTCATTGATGCATCCTGGGCTGTCCGGAAAAAGCCTATTATCTGGCTTACCGGAACATTCATCTGCCCGATTATAAACTGAACGGCCAACATCATACCCAGTGTCATATCCCCTTTCAGAACCGCAGTTGCCGAAATAACAGTAATCAGAATATTCATCATTTCATTTATAAGGGTCGCACCGGCCGACTGATACTGAATAATCCCAAGACTTTTGACTTTAAGTCCGAACAATGCAGCCTGGTTGTTTTCCCAATCCCAACGCTTGCTCAGCTCACTTTGGGTAAGCTTGATTTCCTGCATGCCGTTTATTAAGTGGATAAGTTTCGAGATTGCAGCAGACATCTCACGAAATCGCTGGTTATCAAGTCGTTCTCTCGATTTCATAAAAAGCGAGACCCAGGTTACATAAAGAATGGTGCCTGCAAGAAAAATCAGAAATATCTTCCAGCTGAACATTGCAAGGACAATGCCGAAGACAAGAAGGTTTACAAATGAAAAAAGTATACTGAGACTGGCCGAAGTAAGGAATTCCTCAATCCTGTTATTGTCTTCAACCCGTTGCAGAATATCACCCGTCAGTTTTGTATCGAAAAATGCTATTGGCAATGACATCATTTTATGAAGAAACCCCGAAACGATTGCCACATTAACTCTTGAACCTATATGCAGAAGTATCCATCCCCGTACAAACTCTACCGACATTCTTCCCAGAACGAGCGACAACTGTGCAAAAAGGATGAGGTAAATAAATCCAATGTCGCTATTGTTGATCCCGACATCTATTACCGAACGGGTGAGAAAGGGTATTATAAGTTGTATAAGGCTGCCGACAAAAAGACCGATAAAAAGCTGTCCTACATATTTCTTGTAAGGCCTGAAATACTCAAGAAGGAACCTGAATCCGCCCTTTTTCTCAGGCTGGTCGTCTTTTTCATACAGTGCAGGTGTAGGTTCCATGACCAGTACGAGCCCGGTTTTCTTGCCGTCAATAACCGAATGTGACCAGCCCTTTTCAAAAGTCTGCCTGGTGTATTTTACCAGACCGGAGGCCGGATCAGCAACCCACACCTTGCCATTCTTTATCTTATAAACAACAATAAAATGCTTTTGCTGCCAGTGAACAATGCATGGAAGTGTAACTTTCTGCTCTAGCAGATCAAAATCCAATTTTGCGCCCAGAGTTTTAAATCCTATTGAATCAGCTGCTTCCGACAATCCAAGGAAAGACACTCCCTCACGTGTTATAAAGCATCTTTTTCTGAGAAAATCGAGGGAGAAATTCTTTTTATAAAATCCCGCGATCATTTTTAGACACGCGGGACCACAATCCATGGCATCGTATTGTTTTACAAATGGGAATAACATTTTCCGGTCTCTTTCCGTTTTAGTTAGATTAGTAGGTCATAATGATAAGTAAAGATATTTATTTTAAGATAACATTGTATTTCGTTGATGACATGACTGACTGAGATTTCAGTAAGACATGCATCCGACGAGAAATATTATATTTGTCAACTTATTACAGGAAACACAATCAGCCATTGTTCCGGAAATTTTCAGATAGCGCAATAATTGAAGGTATCCGCCGCCAGGATGAAAAGATACTCAACTGGCTTTATGACAATTACATGGAGCAGGTGCGACATCATGTTCTTCGCAACAGCGGCTCTGAAGCAGACGTTCATGATGTTTTCCAGGAGTCAATAATAGCACTTTACAGACAAATCACTGAAAACCATCTGAACCTCACAACTGATCTCAAGGGTTATTTCTTCGGAATTGCCAGGAACATCTGGAGTTCACAGTTGAGAAAGAAGATGCCAAATACAGCAATAGATTCAGATACGCCCGACAACTCGGCCTTGGATGAGGCCGGGGACAAAATCCTTGAAAGGATCATAGCAAGAGTATTTAACATGCTCAGCGATGATAACAGAACAATTCTTACGCTTTTTGCAGAGGGTCTTTCATTTCAGGAGATTGCCGAGGAAATGAACCTCAAGAATGAAACATATGCAAGAAGAAAGAAATACCTAAGCAAGGAAGCCTTACTCGATCTGATGAGGGAGGATCCTGAATACCTTGATTATCTGGGCTTGATGTAGGTAAACAAAATTGTGGCGACGATCATTAAAGCAAGGGCAATATAAGCTATTGAAAGGCCTTTGTTTTGGTACAGTGGGGCATTATCCCCGTAAATTACCAGCGACGACCAGAAATAGGGATGGGATCTGAGCATATCGGCTTTCTCAAGATAATCGAGCCGGGCTTTCCTGAGGGCATCACTTTTTGACATCCCACGTTTAAGCCGGGTGTAAAAATCCTTTATGATCTCTGTACCTGACCAGTCTTCAATTTCCCATATTGACATTATCACTGACTGGCTCCCCGAATAGGCAAACCCTCTGGCCAGGCTAAGGATACCCTCTCCTGAATGGAGCTTACCATTTCCTGTGTTGCATGAACTAAGTATGACCATCCTGGCTTTCAGGGGCAAGCCATAAACCTCCCATGTATTCAGGTTTCCGTCATCAGCCGAATCACTTACCTGGTAAAAAAGCATCTTTGAGTACATAGGATACTGATCATTCAGGACTGTATGCATGGCGAGATGTATTATGTCATAGTCTCCGGCAACTGATTTGAAAACCGACTCAGTTGCTTTGTCATTTATATATAGCTTTCCTTTAGTAATATCTGCAACGTATTGTGCCTCTGTCCTCGCGAATGGAAGATCGGAAAGGGAAGACACACCGGCCTGCCGGCTTCCAAGTATTGAGTCGACGTCAATAGTGCCCGTGTATATAGGGGCAAAAGCCACAACCTTATTCCGAGAGGAATTGTCTTTGGTTTTTGATTCGGCAAGGTAGGTTGCCGAATAGGTGTATGAAATCCTGTATTCATTTAAGAGGTAGGATATACCGCTGAATTGTGAAGAAGCTTCCGGACTCATTCCGACAGGTATGGCCTCAAACGGCAAATACGACAGTATGTTATCAGGTGATATCAGAAGCCTGTCGGAAATGAAATATTTTTTAACCGGTTCAACAAGAGTATTGAAAAGAATGCTGCCAGCTTTCATGAACCTGTTAAAATCCGATTTTGCATTATTTCCGGGAGATGATACCAGCTCACGGAATTCTGTGACATTATTAAAGAAAGCAGTATCAATCGGGACAGTGACCAGCTGCATGTACTTTTTGTTTTTAAGAAATATGTAAAGTACACTGTCGGAAACGACATAGCTTAGATAAGTTGTTCTCCCTCCCATGATATCAGGAACCTTATCGGAACTGACAACGCTTGTATTGTATTTAATCATGTAATAATCAGGATATTGCTCCTCCAGAATTTTTACAAGTGAATCACGTCTCTTTATTGAATTCAAAACCAGGTTCTTCCATTCTGTCACCATTGCCAGATCAGGATTTGAGATGGAATTCTCCTCTTCAATCCTGGCCTCATAGAAGCTTATTTCAGCTTTCAGCTTTCTTTCAAGTTCGGCAATGTCGGGGGGAATATGAAACTGAGTAGCCTTCAGCTCGCGTGTGGAAGCCAGAAGTCCTGCCACCTTGCTCTTTTCGGAATAGACGAAAGCCTTTTCAAGAAAACCTTTGTCATGTGTCAGCTTATAGCAAAGATCGAAATCGCGCATTGCATAAAGATATAAATCGCGAAACCGGTCACCAAGGATAAGACGGCTTTCATCCTCACTTATATTGATCCTCACCCTGTCGATCAGTCCGATAACTGCTTCTGCTGTAGCGGCAGCTGCAAAAAGATACTTCCTTTCCGTCGTCTTGGTATAGATATTCCACAGGGCGTTGTATTTTGCCCTGAGTAGTTTAATTGACCACTGAGTCGCTTCAACAGATGTGAAATCAGGGTTTTCTGTTTCAGGGACATAATTCATTCCGGCAACTCCGCGAAACAGAAGACCCTGAATTAACTTCAGGGCTTTCTCCGGAAAACCATTATCGTCAAGAGCGAGGGCATATCCAACCATGATCGAATTAGAAAGCTGAACATCATCCGGATTATTAAATGCATATACGGAACATTTTTCGTAAAGCTGAAGTGATTTCTTAAGATCTATACGGTAGTTTCGAAGATAATCGGCGTAGTTTTTAAGAACCTCAAAATAGCTTCTTGACCCTTCACCGTAAAATGATCTTGCCTTACTCAGGGAACTGAGAAGCAATTTATTTCCTCTGTCAGTTTTTCCGGCATCGCCCAGAATAATGGCAAAACTGTTAATTAAATTTAAGGCCAGTGTTGAATTCGAAGATTTTATTTTACTGAAGCCCCTGTTAAAATACTCTTCTGATTTTGTTTCCATCCCAAGAAAATAACAGGTGGCTCCGAGACTGTTAAGAAGGTTAATGTAATTTATGTCTTCAGAAAGATGGTATTGCCTGTAAAGCGATTCAGCCTGTTCAAAATACAGTTTTGCCTTGGAATAATCCGACAACCATGTATAACATACTCCGATATTCATATAAAGGACGGCAACATCCGGGATCTTGCTTTCATCAGCCTTATTTGTAAGATTCAGGGCCGCATTGCCATATGAGATAGCTTTACGGTAGTCGTTAAGATTGAGATATGCAGTTACAAGTGATGAGAGTCCGCTTATAAGACGGGGATCATTAGTCCCGAACAATTTTTTCTCAATCTCCAGGGATCTGAGAATTGCTTCAGCCATACGCCGGTAATCTCCTATTGAATAATATGCCAGGCCCATATTAAAAAGACACTTTGCCTGGATCTCATCATCGGTCTTCATTTGATCCCGAATTGAGGAAGAAAGCCGGAACCAGTTCAATGCCTCGCCTGCTTTGTTCTTTAAAAGGTAGTATATCCCAACAGAATATTGTGCTGTCGACGTTTTAAGATTGCTGTGATTACCTGCCCTGAGTTCTTCCAGAATCTCGTTCAGAAGAATACCTGACTTTACTGAATCTGCTGAATTAAAGGAAATCAGGATAGCTTTTATAAGGTTATCCAGACGCTCATCTCCTTTAGTGCCGGGATCAGTCTGGAACATTTCCGTGTTTAAAGAGCCAGGTGCCGCGTCAGTACCAGGTGCGGTGTCGTTCACAGCACTGACTGTCATCACATTGCTTAAGCAAGCCAGCATTATCAAAACCAATCTTCGTCGAATTTCCGGCATCGTGGTGCGGTTAAGCTGATTTTTCATTCCCCTTCCCAGAACGCAAGTTTACAAAAAATGTCAAAATAATTAATTATACGACTGAAATTTACTTTTTGTAAGTGACTGATAATCTTTATCTAAGAATTTTTTTAAAAAAAAGTTGATTTTTCATTGTCACAAAACAGCCTTTTCCGACATGATACAGAAAATTGAGACTTTGAAAATGAATTACCCGATTTAATAATATCAACGATTAAAAACAGAAAAAAAATGAAAAACATGAACTTAAACAGCATCGAAGAGAGTCTTAACGCTTATGCTCTTACAGTTGAAGAAATGATATGTGTAAAAGGCGGTGACATGGGAGAACCTATAATTCTGCCATCAGTTCCTCCGGTTAAAATCTGAAGGTTGTTGTCAAAAACATAATTGTTCTTTATCAAAGGATAATATCTGCCTTATTTGAAAGGTTTTCCAAATAACTGAGTATTTCTGTCGTTTATCAGAATACTCAAGGGTTGATGGCTAAAAGAACCGCTGTTGCCGGCTGATGCCTGCAATTCGGGAGAAAAGTAATGATATCATCATGACTGCCTGATTGTATCACATGATATTATTACTTGTATGACGACATAGAGATTATATTGTGCGGAATTTTTTTGCACTCTGATATCGAGGCTCAGGTTCATGACATTAAATTGTCGGAAGGCTGGTGGGATCGTTGATACGAGTCGGAATATCATGAGAGTGTGATTTGTGAGCGGGTTTTAATAATCGCTTTGTAGTAAAAATATCTGGTTTAGCGGATATTAAATTTGAAATACATTATATATGAAAACGATCGATTTTTCTTATTTCATCGAAAGGTACATTGCCGGAGAGATGGATGAAGCTGAAAAGGAATGGTTCAGCAAAGAGCTCGAGGGCAATAAGGAACTGAGGAAGGAAGTGGATCTTCGCCGCAGGACTGATGCGGTGCTGCAGAATCAAAACATCCTGAATCTCAGATCGAAACTGGCGGCAATAGAAAAGCAGCGGGCGGAACGGACAACTGAAATATCCGTAACAAGACGCAGATCAGGAATAAAATACGCTGCTGCAGTTGCCGTGCTGCTGATTACCGCAAGCAGCATTTTATTGCTGCAGCCAAGAAGAATGACAGGTTCAGAAATCATCGAGAAGTATTACAGGCCGTATGAAGCTTCATCAACAACAAGATCCGGAGCCCTTGTGTCGTCCGAAGATTACAACACAGCCCTGGAATATTATAAAATAGGTGATTTCAGGCAGGCTGCGGTTTATTTCAGCAAAGTCCTGAACAGTGAGCCTGCCAATATGGGATCTGTATTGATGAATGGAATCTCAAACTATGAAATTAAAAACTATCCTGAGGCTGAAGGCTCATTTAAAAAGGTCATTGCCGATGATAACAACTATTTTGTGGATCATGCCCAATGGTATCTGGGCCTGTGCTATATACAGACAGGAGAAACACAAAAGGCCATGGACCAGATGTCAATAGTTGATAAATCCAGAAGCATTTATTCCAAAAAAGCAAGAAAAATACTCAGAGCTCTTAAATAAGAAATTAAAAGAAATAGCAATGTTTGACGTTTCCGGATATGGTGCTGGAGTACAACGTGAGCCAGCTGATCAAGCCAGGGAGCCTTTCAGAAATGACGACGCGTTCATGCAGCGCATCTCTGATTGCCCTTCGGTTCTTTCAGGGCTTTCACGGGAAATGAGAACCAGAATGAACGCTATAGTCGCATTTTCGTTTCTTTTGAAAAAACCTGACGCTACGACAAAGGAAAGAGAAGATTTCAGCAATATGATCTTTGCATCGTGTGAACAGATAATATCCATGTTTGACAATTTTCTCGATTCGGCAATCATTGATGCAGGTAATTTTAAAGCCGAACCGGTAATATGCAATCCCGATCAGTTGTTCAGCGATATTTTCAGGGAATTCCGGGAAGAGATAAAAAATGAACCCGGCGAAGATCTCGTCTTTTTGTTTGAAACACCTGAAATTCAGTGTGGCAATTGTCTTATTGATGCAAACAGGTATTCGAGGATTGTACGGAGTCTTTTTCACCTTGCACTGTATAATACAAAATCAGGCTACATAAAGGCAGGTTATTATCTAAGGGATAATAATCTTACCTTTTATATTCTGGACACTGGCCAGGGCTATTTCAAATGCAGCGAATTCTTTAGCAGTGAGAATCTTACAAAATCGATGGCTAAATACAATGATGTGGTTCTGGCAGTGAATATTTCCCTTGTACGAAAACTTCTCCGGATTATGAACGGATCGGTCGTTATTGAAAGCAACAGGCTGACAGGATCAGGCATTTATGTCTCAATACCAGTTTCAGGCTCCTGTAATGAAGACACTGTAAATAAACATCTTAACACCATTAATACTATCTGATACCAGATTATCTTCCCAATCAATGTCTGAATTCCAATAGTGAGTGGAAGCAGCTGCCTCGTAAGGCAGCTGCTTTTTTAATTTCCGGAGTATTCGATTATCTTGACTTCAGTCCTCCTGTTAAGTGCCCTTCCCTCCGAAGTTATATTATCTCCCACAGGAGAAGCATTTCCGTATCCCTTGTATGCGAGCCTTCCGGCAGAAACACCATTTGCGACCAGATAATCCACGACTGAAAGGGCCCTCTTTTCCGATAACATAAGATTATGTTCGTCAGTACCTGTCGCATCGGTATAACCCGATATTTCCACTTTCAGCTGTTTATTATCTTTAAGAAGGCTGCAAAGCCTGTTCAGTTCGGTCAGAGATTCTTTTTTAAGCTGCCATGAGTCGATCTCATAAAACACATTTGAAAGAAGCATCTTCTCTCCCACCCTGAATGGACTTAAGAGTATTTTCTTTATGAAAGGTTCCATTGCCGAATGTTTTCCTTCAAACGTAAAGTTCTCAGAATAGAAAAGATAGCCTTTTTTGCTTACACTTAATCCATAATTGAACCCTGATGGCAGACAAACCAGAAAGTTTCCGTTATCATCAGTTGAATTGCTGACGACAGTTTTCCCCGAGGAGAGGTTTACCAGTTCATATTCAGCAATCAGCATTTTCCCTGTCACTTTATCAGTGACATTTCCTTTGAGATAAGCAACCGGATCGGGCCTGACTGCATCATAAAGCTGGAAAGTGTATATATTTTTCCCTTCATTTGCTTCTCTTTGAGATGAAAAATATGCTTTCTGACCGCCCGATTCAATTGTCAGTCCCATCTCATCATTGTAAGTATTGATTGGATATCCGAGGTTTACCGGTTCTGACCAGGTGGTGTCGTCATTCATTCTTGAAAAGTAAATATCCAGTCCACCCATGCCCACCCTTCCGTCTGATGAAAAATACAGTGTCCTGCCGTCGAAATGAATAAAGGGGGAGATCTCGTCACCGGATGTATTAATGGTATTTCCAAGGTTTTTCGGGACTGACCACTTTCCGTTCTGCTTATAAACCGAATACCACAGGTCTTTTCCCCCTGAACCACCGGGCCGGTTACTGGAGAAGAAGAGCATTTTGCCGGCTGCATTTACCGAAGGCTGTGTCTCCCAGTATCGGGTATTTACAGGGCTTCCGAGGTTAACAGGAATTGACCATTTCCCGTCATGCAGAGATGAAAAGTATATGTCGCAGCTGCCGAGTCCGCCGGGCCGGTCACAAGCCGTGAAATACATATAGGTTCCGTCTGACGAAAGACTCTGTGCCCCTTCATTCTGGCTGGTATTCAGCGGAGCACCTGCACTGACAGCATTCTGCCATTTTTTGTCCTTAAGGTAGCTTATATAAAAGTCTTCCTGCGAGTAATTACCCCTGCCCTGATTGGATTTTTCCTGCTTTATCTGCCGCGTGAACATAAGTGTCTGTCCGTCAACAGTTATTGATGGCCAGTATTCATCATCAGAAGTATTAATGCCGTCGCCTACACTCACCGGGTTGAAAGGAACGGGGTTCTTCATAGCTGTAATGGCAAACTCACAGTTCTTAACGTTCTTCTCTGCCAGTTCCCTGTTCTTTTCAAGGATGTTTTTCTGTTCCAGATATACTTTGTAATGCACGAGAGCCCGTGAGTAGTCACCTGAATAAAGTTCCGAGTTCGCGAGTGGGAAAAAGACCTGAGGCCAGGCGAGCGAGTCTAACCTTACTGCTTTCTGATAGTTTAGTGCAGCCTCATTATAGCGCTTTTGCTTTGCCAGCAGTTCTCCAAGCATTAAATAAGCTTCATAAAAATCACCATCAGCCTGGATGGCCTGATTGAAAAAATGTTCGGCATTTGCATAATCGATGTAATCGAATGCAGTCTGGCCCATTTTGTACGCCTTGAGAGCTTTGGAAGAAGTAGTATGGTATTTTTGTGAAAACGATTTCTCCGTGAAAATAAAGGTCAGAATTAACAATATGGCGGATATCATCATTTTTCTCATATGATCAGGGAATATGCATATATTTATGAGCCTGAAGCGATATTTTCCACCAGGGATTCTTTTTAACATATTCAACAATTTCAGGAACAATGATATCGAACCTTCCCCATTCCGGCTGCAGGAACAGCCTGCAAGATGGTCCGACCATTTTTCTATGCCTTTCAGCCCAATTAAAGTCATCCCTGTTTTCAATAATTACTTTTAGTTCATCAGCTACATTACAGATGTCGCCGACAGGAGGCATATTCTTTTTCGGGGAAAGACATATCCAATCCCATGTCCCGGTCAGCTGGTATGCACCTGACGTTTCAATAAACGTGCAGATTTTATACTTTTTGAGTCCCGAGCATAAATAATCAAGGTTCCAGAGAAGTGGTTCCCCTCCGGTGACCACTACAGATTTCGTGCCGGATCTGACCGCATTGTTGATGATCTTATCTGTTTCGACCAGTGGAAACATATCAGGATCCCATGAAAAGCGTGAATCACACCAGTTACATCCAACATCGCAGCCGCCAAGTCTTATGAACCAGGCCGCCTCTCCGGCATGATATCCTTCGCCCTGAATTGTATAGAATTCTTCAACAAGAGGCAACATAAAACCCTCAGGATAACTTTTTTCCCTTAATTCCATGTTTCAAAACGTTTTATTAAATCATTTATTTTCCGAACAACAGATCATAATCGACAGATTTGGCCTTACTTAACCATTCTTCAGGGATTATCTTCCAGTTGTTGTAAGCAAATGGACGAACAGTGCCTTTTTTCTCAAGATCTTTCAGGATGTAATATCTGAGGTCCTTTTCGGTTGATTTGACAAGACGCCGTGGAAGTTCCTCCCCTGGGATACCCGCACCTGCTGTCAGATGACCACCGCCTCCGTTCCCGCGGTATGAATTTATTGCAACAGAATAAACCCTGTCATTTTCAAATGGTCTGCCATCTGAAAAAGATTTTATCACAACTCTGTTTCCTTCTTTCCTTCTTACATCCACAGTGTAATCGATTCCGACCGCTGAATCAAAATTGTACGGCTGATTCCTTAACCATGCCTCACCGTTCCTTATGACAGGCCTGCCCTTATCATCGAGCCTGAATTTAAGAAGATGATCATCAGGGCCTTTCATTGTATTGAGCCAGTCAGCATATGAAAACTCAAGATATCTTTTTATTTCGGAACCGCTCATTTCCATCGTGTACAGAAGATTCTCAAACCTGTATAGCTTGAACATATCACCAACAGTTACAGGGCCGGCAGTAATGCTTACGTCAAATGAAAGAGGGGCTGCAAATGAAATATCGGCCCCGGTAATGGCAAGTTGTATCGAATGAATCATGTCGACAAATGGAGATGATCCAAAGTATGATTCTCTCGTACTTATAGTTGCCTCAGAGACGGCAATCTTCCTGTTCACGTAATCGAGCAGGGTGTTCTTCTGTCCCTCAAATTTCTTCACGAATCCCGGATCAGGTCTGAAATTTCTGACATCAATCAGTTTCCCCGTGATTTGTTTTCGGAGATGTCCGTTTCTCTTATCCTTTGAAAACCGAACATCAGCCCGTCCGATCTTCTCAGCTCTGCTTCCGGCTTCAAGAACCATAACCGAGTCGCCTTCAGAGTTGACTATCTTTCTGTTTATTACATTATGGTTATGACCGCAGAGGATAATATCAAATCCCGGGACATCATGGGCTATCCTGTACGCGCCGTTTTGCTCATTATGGCTTCCTGCATTCCCGCCGTTGTCCGGTTCATCCCAACCGGTATGGAACAACCCGATAACAATATCCGGTTTTTTGCTGCGTATTTCGGGCATATACTGAATTGCAGTTTCATAAAGATCCCTGAATTCAATCCCTGAATAAAGTTCGGGAGGAAGCCATCCGGGAATTCCGGTTGTGATCAACCCAAGGACTGCTATTTTCATTCCATCCTTTTCGATAATGGTATACGGTTTGAAATAAGGCTTGCCTGTTTCGGTGTTTACAGCATTTGCTGCAAGCAGCGGAAATTCATATTCGCCAGCGAGCCTGTCGTAGACCGGATGGCCGGCTTCAATATCATGATTGCCCACAGTTCCTGCATCATAGCCCATGTAATTCATTGTTCCGGCATTAATGTGCTGCGACACCGTATCAATGAAATTGGAATAATATACAGTTGGTTGTCCCTGAAGATTGTCGCCATCATCAAGAAGTATAACCGTTTTGTTCTCCTCCCTGACTTTCCTGACATACGATAAAATCCCGGCCAGAGAGACATCTGTTTCCTTCTTCTCGATAAAATCGTAGGGCAATATCACCCCGTGGACGTCAGTTGTATAAAGGACAACGACTTGTCTGTCGGGCTTGACAGAACACGATACAAGGGTCGTGAAAAATAAAAATATGATCAGATATTTCAATTCGGCTTTCATGTTTATAAAACTTTAAAATCAGACCTGAATTAAGACCGTAAACATAAAAAAGAATATTTACTTTCGGTGTCACAATTTAGTGTTAAAGATCAATTAACGGACCATTGTTCAAAAACAGACAAAAACGGATAATACATGGTACTTACCGGATTGGAACAGATCAGAATGACCTTTCCCTCAGAACTGAAAGGAAAGAATGTCGGAGTTTTATGCCATGCTCCCAGTATAACATCCGATTTCATACATATAACAGACCTGCTGATAAGCAGCAGGGAGTGCAGGCTCGTTTCAATTTTCGGACCTCAGCACGGACTTTTCGGGCAAACGCAGGACAACATGATCGAATGGAGCAGCAGTATTCATCCCGAGTTCGGAATACCGGTTTACAGCCTTTACGGGGAGCACAGGAAACCGACCGGTGAAATGCTGAACGGCCTTGAAGCATTTATTGTGGACCTTCAGGACGTAGGAGCCCGGTTATATACATATATTTGGACTGTCAAACTATGCATGGAAGCCTGTGCAAATGCCGGCATTCCTGTTTGGATACTCGACAGGCCCAATCCGGTGGCAAAGCTTCCGTTCGACGGTCCGGTGCTTAAGGAAGAATATTTCACTTTTGTAGGTGGAGCCTCAATTCCACTCTGCCACAGGATGACAATCGGAGAAATGGCTTTGTGGATAAAGGGAAAGTACCTTCCGGAATGTGATCTCAGGATTGTCTGGATGAAGAACTGGCATAGAAGTTCTTTGTTCAGTGAAACAGGTCTGCCCTGGGTCCTTCCTTCACCAAATATGCCGACACTTCAGACAGCTCTGGTGTATCCGGGGACTGTCCTTTCGGAAGCCTTGAATTTATCGGAAGGAAGAGGCACAACAATCCCTTTCGAACTGCTTGGAGCCCCATACGTGAATACATCCGGGCTTATGAAAAACCTGTTGTCAAGGAATATTCCGGGGTGCGCATTCAGAGTACATAATTTCATACCCACTTTCAACAAATATTCCGGTCAGTTTTGCAACGGATTTCAGATACACGTCACAGATCCTTCAGTTTACCGGCCTGTGGCAACGGCTTACGAGATCTTCGATGCAATTTTGGAGACCTCGCCCGACGGTTCACTGAAATTCAATCCGCCTCCGTACGAATATGAATACAAACTTATGCCATTTGATATCCTCTCGGGAGATTCGGTTATGAGAGATTCCCTGGCCGGCCGAATCGATCCAAAAGTTGAATTTCAAAGGTGGGAAAGCGAGATATCTGAATTCACGGATGAATTCAGACAGGTTGCCTGTTATAAGGAATGATACCCATCAGTAAATACTGCCGGATTTCTTTCTTACCGAACTCACAAGCTTCTCAATAAGCTGCTGGGGAAAGATGGGCTTTACAATATAATCATCAAATCCCGAGGAGGCAATTTTCTCCCTGTCACCAAGAAGGCTATAGGCAGTCTGGGCTATAATTATGACGTCTTTGCGGAACTCTCTTATTTTTCCGGCGGCTCCGTAACCGTCGATGAAAGGAAGCTGAATATCCATAAGGATTATATCGATTCCAGGGTCAGATTTTGCAATATCAATAGCTTCCTTCCCGTCGCATGCACTCAGGAGAACGGCCCCTGTCCTTTCAAGTATCTTATTCAGATACAAACGACTGGAAACGTCATCTTCCACAATAAGGATTTTTTTGGTCCGGAGATATTCATTTTCCATATTGAACCGGTTTTATTCAAACAATCCTTCATCACGCAGAAGCAGCAATATTGCAGACTGAGGAACTACCACATATTTTTCCTTGTTGAACTCAATCTCAATAGCACTGTTCTGCAGATATACTGCCTGATCGCCTTCTTTTGGCTGGAGCGGAACATATTTGGGCTCATCGGCACGGCTTTTCCATGGCTCATCGCTGTCGTTGACAGTTGGAATAGGATAACCGGGCCCCACCTTAAGGACATATCCCACCTGTACCTTCTCATTCTCATTAACTCCCGGAGGCAGGAAAAGACCGCTTTTGGTCTTTGACTGCGGCACTTTGGGTTTTATCAGAATCCTGTCCCCTATCACGATCAGCTTCTGAAGGTCTTTTTCATCAAGTAATACACTCATTTCTGACATCCGTTTAGGCAAAAATATCATTTTTAACTTTAATCAGAAACCGTCTTTCAATATTTGGTTAATATTGCACACAGATATGAACGCCGGATCTTCATCTTTATTTTACAAATGGAAACCGATGCTTACCTGACAATAAAATCGCCATCTGAGGGTCTGTACAAGGAAAAAGGGAGCAGGTTTATCTCCTATGCATTCCCTGTTACAACACAGGAAGACATAAAGACACATCTTGAGACAATCAGGAAACAGCATCATGCGGCAAGACATCATTGCTATGCATGGATGCTTGGATGCAGCAGGGAGAACTTCAGGGCAAATGACGACGGTGAACCATCAGGAAGTGCAGGCAAACCAATCCTTGGTCAGATAAATTCATTCAATTTAACAAATGTCCTTATAGTCGTTGTAAGATATTTCGGCGGAAAGCTTCTTGGGGTCCCCGGCCTTATCAACGCCTACCGGACAGCGGCTGAATCAGCTATCAGGAATTCCGAAATCATAAGAAGTGTTGAGCTTGAACATTTTGAAATTGAATTTCCATATTCGTCACTTAATGATGTAATGAAAATATTAAAGGATGAGGATGTTGACCATGCAAAGCAGAAGTTTGAGATGGTATGCTCAATAACAGTGAACGTCAGGCCGTCAGAAACAGAAAGAATAAAAGGTCTGTTCTCAAGGATCGTGGGTTTAAAAATTCTGCCTTCAGGTGAAGGTGGAAAATGATGTTCCCCAAAAGTTGTTAATTAATTATCAACATGCCACAAACCGGAGCCATTTCATAAGTAAATTTGATAGTATTCGCAACAGGCCTTTTCAAAATCATATCATGATGAAAAACAAGAGTTTAGTATCGATCGATGATCTTACCACAGATGAGATCATGAAGATACTTGATGATGCTGCTGAATTCGAGAAAAATCCTGTCCAGGACCTCCTTCTCGGAAAGGTAATTGCAACTTTGTTCTTTGAGCCTTCAACCCGTACCCGTTTAAGCTTCGAAAGTGCAATAAGCCGCCTTGGCGGTAAGATTGTCGGATTCTCGGATGCCGGAGTATCAAGTGTCTCAAAGGGAGAAACCTTGCACGACACAATAAAAATGGTCAGCAGTTACAGTGATCTAATTGTAATGAGGCATCCGATTGAAGGAAGTGCCCGGTATGCAAGTGAGATCTCTCCTGTCCCCATCATTAACGCCGGCGACGGGGCAAACCAGCATCCTACCCAGACCCTCCTTGACATGTATTCCATCCGTAAAACCCAGGGGACGCTTGACAATCTTAATATTTTCATGGTCGGCGACCTCAAATACGGAAGGACCGTACATTCACTGATGATGGCAATGTCGAGATGGAATACGACATTCAATTTTATTTCTCCCGAGGAACTCAAAATGCCGGAGGAATTCAAGCTTTACCTTGACAACCTCGGATTGAAGTATTACGAACATCTTGACTTTACCGATATCATCTCAAAGGCAGATATTATCTACATGACCAGAGTACAGAGGGAGAGATTTTCAGATCCAATTGAATATGAGAAGGTTAAAAATGTCTATGTGCTTAAGAATTCAATGCTTGCAAACACCAAGCCCAACATGAGGATACTGCATCCTCTGCCAAGGGTCAATGAAATTCATACTGACGTTGATTCAAACCCGAAAGCTTATTATTTTGAACAGGCTTTAAACGGAGTATACACGCGTCAGGCCATACTTTGTTCACTTTTGGGAATTAAATAAAGCATAACATGAAAGAACCCAAACAGCTAAGCGTAAGCGCTATTCAAAACGGAACAGTCATCGATCACATTCCGGCAAAAAACCTGTTCAAGGTAATTTCGATCCTTGGCCTTGATCACATTGATAATCAGATTACTTTCGGCACAAATCTTGAAAGCAAAAAATTAGGAAGAAAAGCAATCATAAAGATCTCCGACAAGTTTTTTGAGGATGCCGATATAAACAGAATTGCACTGGTTGCCCCGGATGCAAAACTTAATATTATCAGGGATTATGAAGTCGTTGAGAAAAAGGTTGTTGAAGTACCTGATTCCATCGTCGGAATTGCCAGATGCATGAACCCAAAATGCATTACGAATTTTGAACAGGTAACCACAAGGTTCAAGGTTGTTTCAAAGAAAAATGTGGCACTCAAATGCCATTATTGTGAAAAGATTACAACACAGGAGAATCTACACATAATCTGAATTCAGCGAAGCCTGTCGTAGGAGCGGACCAGATCATCATCTTTTCTTATGCCCCGGTGAGCCAGCAGGCAAAGAACCGACACTGCAAAGGGTATAAACATCCTCAATCCCGGGATAACCGACACTTCATAGCGGCCGGTTATATATATTATATAAAATATTGTAAGAGCAGCCGAAGCCGCTGTCAGCAGGCAGAGTATTTTGGCAAGAAAGAGCTGGACCTTTCTTTTTCTATAGAGAAAAATGTCTGAAACAGAAATAATGCCGATGAAAATAAAAAGGATCGTAAGAATGAAATGATTCCCGGTCCTGACAAGTTCCTCGTCTCCCCCGGATTTCCACAAGCCACTGGAGTCCATCATTATTCTTGTTCCGGCATCATTGCCGAAATTAAAAAAATCACCCCCGAGGAATATTACAGACAGTAAAAATGTCAAAAGGAGATAAATGGATTGAATTCTCTGGATCATTTGTATTATTTTTTATGAAAGTTGCAAAATTAGCTTGTTTTATTGAATCCTTAAAAAACTTAACCATGAATATGATAAACCTTCCAATTTCCTCATTTTATGAATATTTAACAAATTTTCGGTTTTTCTGCCTCATCTTGGATTTTCAAATATTCTACATTTGTGATGATAAGTAAGGAAATGTTTATACTGAACTATCTGACACATGAAACGTTATTATCCAAAAAATCCTAACATAACATATTGATTTGAAAATGAAGAAGAATAAAAATGCCATCATTATTATACTACTGGTACTAGTTGCAGCGGTCATCGTTTTGTATCCGAAGTTGAAACCCCTTCTGGGCTCAGGCTCAAAACAGGGCATGCCGTCTGCCGGTCAGGGCGGAGGAAGAGGCCCGGGGGGGCAGGGAGGCAGACAGGTTCTTAATGTGAGTGGATTGCTGATTCAGCCAACTAAATTAAGCGATCTATACAGGAGTATTGGAATACTTAAGCCTGATGAGGTTGTTGAACTGGCGTTTGAAACATCGGGCAAGATCGTGGGCATTAATTTCACTGAAGGGACCAGGGTCAAAAAAGGCGATCTGCTTGCAAAAATAAATGACAGGCCGCTCCAGGCTCAGCTTGAAAAGCTGGTGGCCCAGAAAAAGCTTATTGAGGAAAAGGAATTCAGGCAAAGGAGCCTTCTTACAAAAGACGCCATCAGTCAGGAAAGCTATGACCAGATTGTTACGGAGCTTCAGACAAACCAGGCTGATATTAATCTTGTGCTTGCAAGGATTGCCGAAACAGAACTTCGGGCACCTTTTGACGGGATCATTGGCCTGAGATATGTGAGCGAAGGAAGCTATACCAATCCATCCACCAAGATTGCCAGGCTTGTTAAGATCAAGCCCATAAAGCTTGAATTTTCAGTTCCGGAGCGGTATACCAACCAGGTAAAAATCGGTTACCCGGTAAGCTTCAGTGTCGACGGGTCAGACAAAACCTATAATGCCTCGGTTTATGCCATTGAACCACAAGTCGATGAGGCCACCGGAACAGTGGTAATCAGGTCAATATATCCAAACTCAAATGAGGAGCTGACAGCCGGACGGTCTGCTACAATAACACTTCTTCTTTCCGAAATAGACAATGCAATTGCCATTCCTACTGAAGCTCTTATCCCTGAGATGGAAGGCGAAACAGTATTTGTTTACAGGAAAGGGAAAGCACAATCGATTAAAGTGTTGACGGGGCTTCGCACCGAATCGCTTATCCAGATAACCGACGGCCTGAAATTCGGGGATACACTTCTGACAACCGGGATTCTTCAGCTTCGGCATAATCTTCCGGTAGTGTTGGATTCTCTTATCAGGAAATAATTTTCAGTTAACAGTAAGATTATGAGCCTTTCATCAACAAGTATAAATCGCCCGGTACTGGCAACGGTATTTGCCATTGTCATTATGCTGTTCGGGATTGTCGGATTGACATTCCTGGGTGTCAGGGAATTTCCCAGCGTCGATCCGGCTATAATAACAGTCAATACCTCATACCCCGGTGCAAACTCCGATGTTATAGAAACCCAGATCACCGAACCTCTTGAGCAGTCAATCAACGGGATACCCGGTGTACGTACCCTTACAAGCGTCAGCAGCCAGGGATCGAGCAGGATCACGGTTGAATTCGAACTCTCGGTCGATCTGGAAACAGCGGCAAATGATGTAAGGGACAAAGTTTCACAGGCGCAACGAAGACTGCCTCAGGATTGCGACCCTCCGACAGTTACCAAGGCAGATGCCGACGCCAACCCTATCCTTTTCCTTACCGTTGAAAGTACAAAAAGGTCGTTGCTCGAACTTTCAGAGATCGCCGATCTGACCCTTAAAGAACAGTTACAGACCGTTTCAGGAGTAAGCGCCATCAACATTTTCGGAGAGAAACGTTACTCAATGAGGCTCTGGATCGATCCTTCAAAACTGGCCGGCTACGGTCTCACTCCGATGGACGTAAGAAGCGCAATTTCAAGGGAGAATGTGGAGCTGCCTTCAGGATCGATAGAAGGAACAAACACTCAGCTTACTATCCGCACCCTGGGACTGATGACAACCCCCAAAGAGTTCAATGAACTCATAATCAAACAGACCGGCAAGCAGATTGTCCGGTTCAAAGATATTGGAAGGGCAGAACTCGGTCCAGAAGACATAAGAGGGATCCTTAAAAACAACGGCGTGCCGATGGTTCAGCTTGCGGTCATACCACAGCCGGGATCCAATCATATTGAAATAGTTGACGAAATATACAGGAGGCTTAACTATATCAGAAAGGACCTGCCGGAAGACGTAAAGGTCGATGTCAACTATGACAATACTGAATACATACGTTCATCAATCAATGAAGTCAAGGACACTATTTATATAGCATTTGCCCTGGTAGTAATAATCATCTATTTCTTCCTCAGGAGCTGGAGGGCGACAATTATACCTATTCTCGTCATACCCGTCTCACTTGTCGGGGCCTTTTTCATAATGTATCTCGCGGGATTTTCAATCAACGTGCTCACCCTTCTTGCAATAGTACTTGCGATAGGCATTGTTGTTGACGATGCCATCGTGGTGATGGAGAACATTTATGTCAAGGTCGAATCGGGGATGTCACCGATGGAAGCCGGCCTGCAAGGTTCAAAAGAAATTTATTTTGCAATTATTGCGACAACAATAACACTTGTATCGGTCTTTTTCCCCATCGTTTTCCTTCAGGGTATGTCGGGACGTCTCTTCAGGGAGTTCGGCATTGTTATGGCAGGAACAGTAACTATTTCGGCCTTCCTGGCCCTTTCACTGACACCGATGGTCTCAACAAAGCTTCTTCGTCATGAAACGAGCCATACATGGTTCTACAGAAAGACCGAGCATTTCTTTCAGAAAATGAATGACTGGTACAGGAATGCACTTTCAGGCTTTCTGAAACACCGCAGGTTTGCATTCATCATTCTTGCTGCATCTATCGGCCTCATTGTATTGCTGTGGGTATCGATACCAGCCGAGATGGCCCCGCTGGAAGACAGGTCGCAGGTTACAATAAACACGTCGGCCACCGAGGGTGCCACATATGAATTCATGCTGTCGTATGCCGATGAAATTGCTGATATAGTTGAAAAGACGGTTCCTGAAAGGATTAGTTATACAACAATGGTTCGTGGTGGTTCGATGGCAAATATAAGGGTGAACCTTGTCAAACCAGATGAACGTAGCAGATCGCAGCAGGAGATTGCCGATCAGTTGGCAGTTGCTGTCCGGACAAGAACACGAGCCAGGGCATTTGTCCAGCAGCAATCAACCTTCGGGCAGAGACGTATGGGCATGCCTGTCCAGTACGTTCTTCAGGCAACATCCATCGACAAACTAAGGGAAGTGATACCGGAATTCATGAGTAGGGTAAATGAAAGTGACATTCTGCAGATGGCTGATGTCAATCTCAAATTCACAAAGCCCGAACTCAGAATCCATATTAACAGGGATAAGGCAATCACCCTTGGAGTCTCGACCCAAAGCATCGGGCAGACCCTTCAACTTGCCTTGAGCGGCCAGCGATTCGGATATTTCTTCATGAACGGAAAGCAATATCAGATACTTGGAGAACTTGCACGTGCAGACCGCAACAAGCCGCTCGATCTGAAGTCACTTTATGTCAGAAGCAGCACCGGCAAAATGATCCAGTTCGATAATCTTGTAACACTGTCGGAAGAGACAGCCCCGCCACAACTATACAGGTACAACAGGTTTGTTGCGGCAACAATATCTGCAGGTTTGGCAAAAGGAAAAACGATAAGTGAAGGAATTGAAGAAATGGACAGAATTGCCAAGGAAACCCTTGATGATTCGTTCAGGACTGCACTTGCCGGCGATTCAAAGGACTTCATGGAAAGTTCTTCGAGTCTCATGTTCGCCTTCACTTTGGCTCTTATTCTGATATTCCTTGTACTGGCCGCCCAGTTCGAGAGCTTCAAGGATCCTTTGATTGTTATGATGACTGTTCCCCTTGCTTTGACAGGAGCTCTGATATTCATGTGGTATTTCGGTGTAACAATGAATATTTTCAGCCAGATCGGACTGATAATGCTTATCGGACTGGTTTCGAAGAACGGGATCCTGATTGTCGAGTTTGCCAACCAGAGAAAAGCCGCCGGCTTATCCAAATTTGAAGCAATTAAACATGCTGCTGCATCAAGGTTCCGTCCCATCCTGATGACAAGTCTGGCCACAATACTGGGTATTGCTCCTCTTGCCCTGGGTTTCGGAGAAGGGGCTCAGAGCCGTGTTGCAATGGGTATCACTGTGGTGGGTGGAATGTTGTTCTCAACCTTCCTTACCCTGTTTGTAGTTCCGGCAATCTATACATATATCTCAAGTGAATCTAAAACGAAAACTGATGAAAACAAAGCTTCTGCTGTTTAGCATTTTAATAACTTGTTTAAGCTTATCTGTCAGGGCTCAAAAGGTTTATAATCTTGATGATTGTATCAAAACCGGTCTTGAGCGCAACTTTTCCCTTCTTATAACCAGGAACAATGAGGCCATTGCTAAAAACAATTACACGTTAGGAAACGCCGGTTTCCTGCCGTCGCTCGACCTCTCAAGCAAGTACAGCGGTACTTTGAACGATATCAGGCGCGAGATGACTGACGGAACCGAAACAACTTCAAACGGAGAAAACAATACAGTAACAACAGCAGGCCTCACGGCAAACATGACTATTTTTAATGGTTTTAATGTTGTGACCTCCTATAAAAAGCTGAATGAGCTCAAACAGGTTGGGGAGCTTAATACACAGCTGTCGATAGAAAACCTTGTAGCTGAAATTATTTCGGCGTATTATAATTACATTCAGCAGACAGAACTCCGCAACAACCTCGAATATGCAGTTGCTCTCTCGAAAGAGCGCCTCAGAATCGATGAAGACAGGTATCTTCTCGGATCCAGCTCCAAGCTTCAGGTGTTGCAGTCACGTGTATATCTGAATGCCGACAGTTCAAGGCTTTCCAGGCAGCTCGAAGTAGTAAGGTCGGCCGAGATAAGGCTCAATGAACTGATGGCCGTGGAAGATCTGAGCCAGAAATTTCTGGCCTCCGATACTTCTGTCGTGGTAAAGCCTGACCTGCTTTATGAAACGCTCCTTGAGGAAACCCTTGCAAAAAACACAAGCATTCAGATAGCATCCAAAAACAAAACAATATCGGAATATGATTACAGGATAATCGCTTCACGCAGCTATCCATATCTTAACGCGTCAACAGGATACACATATTCCCTGAACACCTATTCATCAAGCCAGACCGACAGGCAGCATACCAAAGGATTAAATTACGGATTGACATTAGGGATGAACCTTTTCGACGGATTTAATCAAAGAAGGAGTATCAGAAATGCTGCTATCGATATCAATAATAAAGATCTGAGATTAAAGGAAATTGAACAGGGAGTCAGGGCTGATCTTATAACTCTTTACAGCGCCTACAGTAATTATCTGAGGCTTATCACTCTCGAGAACCAGAACCTTCAGACAGCAACGGAAAACCTCGAAATTGCGATAGACATGTACAAGCTGGGCAGCCTTTCGGGACTTGATCTCAGAGAGGTTCAGAAGAGCCTCCTTGATGCTCGTGAAAGTCTGTTCTCGGTAGAATACCAGGCCAAGCTTGCCGAAATATCCCTGATGATGATTTCCGGCAGGATAATGGAGTATCTTCAGTAGCATCCGATGTGCCAATTGCCTATATTTGTATTTCATTATTTATCATGGAAAAGAAAACTGAACTGATAACAAACAGTGACGGGAGCATTTTCCATCTCCATCTGCTTCCTGACGATATTTCCGATAAGATAATAATTGTCGGGGATCCTGCCCGGGTCGACATGCTTTCATCTCTCTTCGAAACCATAAGGGTCAGAAAGGAGAACAGGGAATTCAGGACGGTAACCGGCAGCTATGAAGGGAACGAGTTCACAATTATTTCATCAGGGATTGGAACCGACAATATTGATATTCTGATCAACGAGCTGGATGCCCTTGCCAACATTAATCTCCGGACAGGTGAAGTCAGGGATGATACTGTTTCACTTACTTTGATAAGGCTGGGGACTTCGGGAGGCATACGATCTGATGTTCCTGCCGGTTCGTGTGTTATGGCTGAAACGGCCATCGGATTTGACGGCCTTATACATTTTTATGAAGGTTACGACTGGCTACTCGACAATATCCTCACCTCAGTACTGGCCGATTACCTTGAATGGCCCGATACCCTGCCGTTTCCGTATGCCGTAAATGCCAGCAGCGAACTACTTGACCTTTTCAGCAAAGAAGATTTTATAAGAGGAATAACGGTTTCAGCCCCTGGATTCTATGCTCCACAGGGACGAAAGCTGCGATTGGACCCTTTTGACGGAGAGATAAACGAGAAGCTGGCAAAATTCTCATTCAGAGGAAAGACTATAAGTAATTACGAGATGGAAAGCTCGGCAATATATGGCCTCTCGGGCTTGCTGGGACATAAAGCTCTGACTTTTTGTGCAGTAATCGGGAACCGGGCCACCGGAGAGTTCGTAAACGATTACAAACCACTGATAATGAATATTGCCACACGGATTATGAAGACTATCTGACGGTTCAAAAATGTAACAAATGTTACAAATTTGTTTTGTACCATCTGACTGCTTCAGCCATTCCCTGCCTGACATTGAATAATGGAGTGTATCCGAGCAGTCGTTCGGCCTTTTTTATTGATGCAAGTGAATGAGGTATGTCGCCTGCCCGGGAAGGCCCGTAAACCGGATTGATTTTAAGCACCATTTTATCAGTTTCACCAACAAGCTCCCTGATCATGTCGAAAAGTTCGTTGAGTGTTGTCCTTTCCCCGTGCGCGATATTATAGACCTGGTCAACAGCTGATTTATTTGATGCAAGAGCGGCAAGATGATTGGCCTGGACCACATTATCGACATATGTAAAATCGCGAGAATAACTGCCATCCCCGTTAATAACAGGAGCTTCATGCTGCATCAGCTTCCGTACAAATAATGGAATCACGGCCGCATAAGCTCCCAGGGGATCCTGCCGGCGTCCGAAAACGTTGAAATAACGCAGCCCGATAGTTTCAATCCCGTAAATCGCAGCAAAATTGGCTGCAAAAAGCTCATCAACGTATTTTGTTATTCCATAAGGGGAAAGGGGGTTACCTATTTTCTCCTCTACCTTAGGCAGGTCGGGATGATCTCCGTATGTGGAAGAGCTTGCTGCATAAATGAACCGCCTGACGTGAGCTTCCTTTGATGCAAAAAGCATTTTTACGAAACCTCCTATATTAACATCGGCAGATGTCATTGGATCACTGATAGATCTTGGGACTGAACCAAGGGCCGCCTGATGGAACACGTAGTCAATTCCCTGCACTGCTTTTTCACAGTCATGGTAATTTCGTATGTCGCCTTCGATCAGTCTGAAATCCCTGTTTTTGGTAAATTCCCGGATATTCTCTCTCTTTCCCGTGGAAAAATTATCAAGACAAACCACATAATTACCAGAGTTAAGAAATGATTCGACCAGATTCGATCCGATAAAGCCTGCACCTCCGGTCACAAGGATACGGAAGCCACTTAAGACGCGATTCATGAGAAGAGAATTTTACAAAAAACGACCGATGCACATGATTGTTGCCCGTGCATTACTTTTAATCATCTTTCAAATAAAAGAAGTATCTCTTTAAGAATGAACTCTGCCGTTTTGCCGTCGCCATAAAAACCAGGATACTCAAGATTATGTCCCGACTGCATGAATCCGTCAAATTCACTGCGGATCAGTGCGGGATTTGCATCGACAAGTTTGACGGTGCCGTTTGCAACGAGTTCAATCCATTCGGTTTCCTTACGGAGCACAATGCACGGCTTCCTGAAGAAATGAGATTCCTTCTGCACTCCTCCTGAATCTGTAATAATCATGTTGCAGTTTTTTTCAAGAAGAATCATGGTGAGATAGGAAACCGGAGGTATGATCCTTATCCATGGGGATAGTTTCATCTCCTCAAACAGGTTATTCAATCCCGATTTCAGCGAGTTTATTGTCCGTGGATGAAAAGGCATCACAAAGGGAATCTTATTTTCTTCGGCAAGACTTTTCAATGCAGAAAGAATTGCACTCAGACGGCTTTTATCGTCGGTATTAATATCCCTGTGTATGGTTACAAGGACGAACCTGTTCTTTTCAATCGACATCGATTCAAGTATGGAAGATTTTTTCCTTTCGGCAAGCCCTGCAAAAAAGAGGGAATTGTCGTACATGATATCGCCTGTAAGATAGATCTTTGGATTGTCGATGGTATATGGCGGACTGTTCTCGGGGCGGAAACCTTCATTTATAAGATTCTTGAAGGCGGCATTGGTTGGGGCAAAGAGCAGAGTGGAAGAATGATCGCTCATTATCCTGTTGATCTCTTCCGGCATTGTCTTGTTGAATGAACGCAGGCCCGCCTCGATATGAACCAGGGGAAAATGAAGCTTGGAAGCTGCAATTGCGCCGGCAAGGGTGGAATTTGTATCACCGTAAAGAAGCACGGCATCTGGTTTCTCCTTAAGAAGCACCTCTTCTATTCCGGTTATCATGGCTGCAGTCTGGCGTCCGTGATGTGCTGATCCCACGCCAAGGTTAAAATCAGGTCGATGGATCTCGAGCTCATCAAAAAAGACTTCCGACATTTCCTTGTCATAATGCTGACCGGTATGGAGGGTCAGCTCTGTTATGCGGTCGGAAAAATTCAGCCTGATGGCACGGCTTATAGCTGAAGACTTTATTATCTGAGGTCTGGCACCTACGATATTCAGGAGCTTTATTTTTGACATAGACCGGGTAAGGTTAAGATTAGCGATCAAAAACACGTTTATTTGGCATAATTTACAGCCCTTGTTTCACGTATAACGGTAATTTTGATCTGCCCGGGATATGTCATCTCATTTTGTATCTTCCTTGCAATTTCGAACGACAGATTTTCGGCTTCCCTGTCGGAGACTTTTTCGGCACCGACAATAACCCTAAGTTCCCTTCCCGCCTGAATCGCATAAGTTTTCATTACTCCGGGGTACTGGAGGGCAAGTGATTCAAGCTCCTTCAGCCTCTTTATATATGATTCCACCACTTCGCGCCGGGCACCGGGACGTGCTCCGGAAATTGCATCGCAAACCTGGACTATCGGAGCGATCAGAGTTGTCATTTCCGTCTCATCATGATGAGAACCTATTGCGTTGCATATTTCAGGCTTTTCCTTGTATTTCTCGGCCATTTTCATGCCAAGTATTGCATGCGGAAGTTCAGGTTCATCATCTGGTACCTTGCCAATGTCGTGAAGCAGACCGGCTCTTTTGGCAAGTTTTGGATTCAACCCGAGCTCTGCTGCCATTATTGAAGCAAGATTTGCAACCTCTCTTGAATGCATCAGAAGGTTTTGCCCGTATGACGACCTGTATTTCATTTTACCAACAAGGCGTATAAGTTCAGGATGCAGGCCGTGAATGCCAAGGTCGATTGTTGTTCTCTTTCCGACCTCAAGGATCTCCTCCTCCACCTGCTTTTTTGTCTTCTCGACAATCTCCTCAATTCTGGCCGGATGGATCCTGCCGTCGGTAACGAGCTGATGCAGGGCAAGGCGCGCAACCTCCCTACGTATGGGATCGAAAGCAGAAAGTACTATGGCCTCGGGTGTATCATCAACAATAATTTCAACGCCTGTAGCTGCTTCAAGTGCCCTTATGTTTCTTCCTTCACGGCCGATGATCCGGCCTTTCATCTCATCCGATTCAATATGGAAGACAGTAACTGCATTTTCAATTGCATTTTCAGCGGCAACCCTCTGTATAGTCTGAAGGACAATCCGTTTTGCCTCCTTGTTTGCAGTCATCTTTGCTTCATCGAGAATCTCATTGATGTATGACATTGCTCCGGTTTTTGCTTCTTCCTTCAATGATTCGATGAGATGGTTCCTTGCCTCTTCGGCCGAAAGGCCGGAAATAGCCTCCAGCTGATCGACCTGCTGGCGGTGAAGCTTTGAAAGTTCCTCATTTTTCTTTTCAAGAAGTTCCATCTGCGCAGTAAGGTTATCTCTTATTGAATCGGCTTCATTTTTCCTGCGCTGTGCTTCCTCTATTTTCTGGGAAAGAGTCAGTTCACGCTGTTTGATACGGCTTTCTGCAAGAGCGATCCTGCTGTTTTTTTCGTTAATAACCTTTTCATGTTCAGCTTTCAGCTGAAGGAATTTCTCCTTGGCCTGAAGAATCTTCTCTTTTTTTATTACTTCTGCTTCAGTTTCTGCTTCGCTGATTATCTTGCGGCTTTTGTTCTTAAGAGCCTGCTGCCATATCAGGTAAGAAGCGCCGGTTCCGAGCACAAGAGCCGCCAGGCTGAAAACAAGAGTTAATCCGTTTATCGTTCCGTTAAGTAAAATCATCATATTCAATATTATATAAATAAAAAACCCGCAAAGTCTCTTCAACTTTTATAAAACCCCATATCTTTATGGCTGGAGCCCCTATTCCAGCTCGAACGTCCACTGATCCGCCCTTCGGCAAATCCCGACGAATCGGGTGAGGCCTGTTCTACCTGAACTAAGGATAGCTCCAAAGTTTTAAGTGTTGAGTTTCAAAAATGAATGAAGAAACAGTGCGGGCAAAAAGTTTGTAATATTTAAAAGAACGCTGTTACTCTTAATCCTCCAGAACTTTATCAATTTTATCAATAAGTTCCTTTACATTTCCCGTCAGGTGATCAGAGGTAATCTTTTCCTCATCCTCAATCAGCCTGATCACATACTGAAGAGAAGCCATTGCCAGAAAATCCTGAACATCCTTGTCGGTGTACCGCTGCTTGTATTGAAGCACCTTTTCATTGATCATCCTGGCCGCCTTCCTTATTTTCTCTTCATTCTCCCGTTCCACCTTCAATGGATAATACCTGTCAGCCACATTAACCCTGATCGAAAGCTTATCATCCATTGCTATATTTTATCTGTTCAAAAGAGCAACACATCTGTCTATTTCCCGCACTAATTCATTAATCCTCTTTCTCGCCTCGGCCGCGTTACGGCCTTCTCCCATTAATGCTCCCGTTAATTTTAACCTTTCGTATTTAGCTTCAAGATCGTTAATCTTTTCATTCTTTGCCTGAAGGTCCCGTTTGAGAATCTCAATTTCGTCCTTCAGTTCGCAGTTTTTAGCCTTAAGCCCTGAATATCTTTCTAACAATTCATCTATTTTTTTGTTCAGAATATTCAGTTCCTCAAGACCCTGACCGATCATATAATCATCTTTACTGCAAAGGTAACACTGTTAATGATATTTTCAAAAATTTAACCTAAATAGTTTGGAAGAACGAGACAGACAGATAGTTTTGCAGCTCTGATTTAATATTTTCCAAAGTGAAGATTTTAGTGCTGCTGATATTTGTTCACATGCTTTTTTCCGGCAACACCGGTGACGAGCCAAAAGATCGTACCATATTTATTCAACCGCTCCGGATACCATTGTCGCTCTCGGCCAACTTTGGAGAGCTGAGGGCCGATCATTTTCATTCAGGCATAGATATAAAGACGCAGGGAGTAACGGGCAAGGAAGTTGTGGCAGCGGCTCCGGGCTATATTTATCGGATAAGCGTTTCTCCCGGAGGATTCGGCAAGGCTCTTTACCTGAGGCATCCCTCGGGTTATTCAACGGTTTACGGTCATCTTGACAGGTTCACGCCCGAAATAGAAAACTATGTTAAATCGAGACAGTATGAGGAAAAAACTTACATGATAACGCTGTGGCCCTCAAAAGACAGATTTCATTTCAACAAGGGTGATATCATTGCATATTCAGGCAATTCTGGTAGTTCATCAGGCCCACATCTCCATTTTGAGATCCGGAAGTCAGATGAAGAGATACCTGTAAATCCTCTTCTTTTTGAATTTGGTGTTACTGATAATTTCAGGCCGGTAATTGAAAAGTTATGCATATATCCTGTTGGCCGCGGGAGTTACATTAATGGAAAAAACAAACCTCTGATGCTTAATGTTTCAGGAGGAAACGGCAATTACCACATCTCGTCAGACAATGTGATTTCCATAAATGGTGAAGCTGGATTCGGGATAAAGTCGTACGATATTCTCAACAGTACAAATAACAAATGCTCCGTTTTCTCCATCGTGATGAGGATTGACAGCATCGTTGTTTATAACTACAAAATGGATTCTTTCAGCTTCAATGAATCAGGATATATCAATAGCCATATTGACTATGAATCCTATATCCGGGAGAAGGCTTTTTATGAAAAAACCTATACTCTTCCGGGCGACAGGCTAAGCGTTTATAAAGACATTGTAAACAGAGGCATTTACAGTTTCACCGATAAGAAAAAACATCAGGTTGAGATAACTGTTTCTGATATTCACGGCAACCGGTCAAAGCTGACATTTAATGTCAGATCGGTAAATCCTCCGGAGAATTCTCAGTTGTCGCCTGAACCCGATGATGCAACAATGATGCCATACGGAAGGAACAACAGGTTCATTTCCGGAAATGTTTCCGTTACCATCCCTGCCGGTGCTCTCTATGATACGTTGTGGTTCAGATTTTTTAAAACAGAGGCACAGCCCGGTATGTACTCGGAATTGTATCACCTGCACAACAAATACACTCCTTTGCACAAGGCTTTTCATCTCTCAATAAAACCTGATGATATACCTGCCGGCAAGAGCACGAAGCTTCTGATAGTCAGATTGACCGACGAACGGAAAAAAATTCCGCTTGCCACATCATGGGATAATGGCAGGCTTACGGCAAATTCAGGCAGTTTCGGAAATTTTTATGTCGGCATCGATACCATTCCCCCTTCCATAAAGCCCGTCGGATTTACTCCGGGATCTGACCTCAGAGGAAGGGAGAGCCTCATGCTGAGAATCAGGGATGATCTTTCGGGAATAAAGACCTATCAGCCCGAGATTGATGGAAAATGGGCTTTATTTGAATACGATCAGAAAAATGAAATCCTGATTTACAGGTTTGATCCCGAAAGGATCCGGAAAGGCACAAAACACATTCTGAACCTTTCTGTTACAGACAACAGGGATAATATCAGAACCTACGAATGCGGATTTGAATGGTAAAAATTATCAGTAAATGCGTGCCGGATAAATTCCCTTTCTTATCATATTCTTTATGCTTTCGACAACAAATGGTTTATCCTCTCTGTAAGTAACACCAAACCACCGTTCGTTGCTCATAAGTATCTGGATTGTGATTTCTCCGCTTTTCACAAATTTGTCAACAGACGTCGGAATGTCAAGTTCCGATTTCAGATCCATTCCATGGTTATGTATGAAGTTACGAAACTCTTTTTCGAGAAATTCATAGCATGTAGGCTTGAATCCCCAGAGGTTCATTGACACAATTTCATTCCCGGTGAATTGTATCGGGGTGCCGTCAGGCCCTGGGGCGACAGCTCCCGTTTTGGTCTTTTCGATCTGACGTGTTTCAACAATGTTCTGCAGGAATCCGTCTGCTCCGGCACTGCATACTCCCCTGTTTACATGTCCGTGATCCGACAGCGTATTTCCGAGTTTATACCCAACGATGCAGTAATTCACTGAATTCTTATCATTTACAAGGAAGTCGTGAAGTATTCTGAATGATTCCATACCATAAAAGTCGTCGGCATTTATCACTCCAAAAGGTTCCTTAATTTTATCCTTTGTAACCAGAATGGCATGGCTTGTACCCCAGGGTTTTGACCGTTCGGGTGCTACTTTCACACCTTCCGGCAGGTTGTTAATTTCCTGAAAAACATAATCAACATCAATTTTGCCCTGAAGCCTGTCGACGAACCTCTCCTTAACCTGTTCCTCAATATCCCTGCGGATAACAAATACAATCCTGCCGAAACCGGCACGTATCGCATCATAGATAGAATAGTCAATAATAGTTTCACCTGAGGGTCCAACTTCATCAAGTTGCTTGTTACCCCCGTAACGTGTGCCCATTCCGGCAGCCAGTACCAATAGTGTCGGTTTCATATGATAATAGTTTTGCCACACAATAATACGGAAAATATTGTTACTTTTATTAACCTGAATGATTTTTGTAGATGAACTGCAAACTTGAAATTTGTGTCGACAGCATAGAATCAGCGCTTAATGCACAATCAGCCGGAGCATCAAGAGTTGAATACTGCGACAATCTCATTGAAGGTGGCACAACGCCGAGCTACGGTTCAATTGTCGCGGCAAGGAACAATCTGACCATTGGGCTTCATGTCATCATACGCCCCAGGGGGGGTGATTTCCTTTATTCCGTAATTGAATATGATATCATGAGAAGAGATATTGAAATGTGCGGAGAATGCGGTGTTGATGGCATTGTAACAGGTATTTTGCTTGAAGGAGGGAACATTGATGTTGACCGGACAGCCCGGCTTTTTGAATTTGCTCATCCGATGTCTGCCACCTTTCACCGGGCATTTGACCTGTGCAATGATCCTGTACGCGGGCTGGAGGATGTCATTGATACCGGGGCAGAACGGTTGCTGACTTCAGGCTTGAGGAACTCGGCAAGGGATGGGATAGAAATGATCAGGAGCCTTGTTGTTCAGGCCGCTGACAGGATAATTATCATGCCGGGAGGAGGAATTGACGAATCAAATGTTGCCACGATAGTCACAGCCACAAAAGTGAGTGAGATCCATCTTACAGCGCGCAGCCCTGTTGACAGCGGCATGATATTCAGGCGCCAGGGCATAAATATGGGAATTAAGGGTCTTCCTGAATTCTCAAGAAAAGTAGCTGATACGGACAGAATAAAAAAAATCGCAGGTATCCTCAAAATGATATGATATCACTTTGAAATGTTATCTGTCTTCTTACCTTTGCAGGTTTCAGTTAATAATTAATTCATTATCCAATATTTCTCTTTAATATGAAAACAATACGATTCATAGGGATGGTTTTATTGTTTGCCATGTTTTTGCAGGATAATCAATCGTTTGCCTGCACGAATTTCCTTATAACAAAAGGGGCATCAAAAGACGGTTCAGTGATGATAACCTATTCAGCCGATTCACACGTTCTTTACGGTGAGTTATACTATTGGCCGGCAAAAGCCTGGCCTGCAGGATCAATGGTTGATGTTTATGAGTGGGATACAGGGAAATTCATGGGAAAAATCCCACAGGCCGCAATTACATATTCAGTTGTTGGCAACATGAACCAGCATCAGCTTTCCATTGGAGAAACCACATTCGGTGGCAGGCCGGAGCTCTCCGACACTACTGCAATAATTGATTATGGTTCATTGATATATCTTACCCTTCAGAGGGCCAGAAATGCACGGGAAGCCATCCTGAATTTCTCACAGCTGGTCTCGGAATACGGTTATGCCAGTTCAGGAGAATCTTTTTCAATAGCCGATGCCAACGAGGCATGGATCCTTGAGCTTATCGGGAAAGGCCCCGGGAAAAAGGGAGCTGTATGGGTTGCAAGGAGAATTCCCGATGGATATATCTCCGGACATGCCAATCACCCAAGAATAACAACGTTCCCGCTTGCCGACGGCGTAAAATCCATTACTTCCAGGGACCTGTCCAAAATATTCAATCCCGAGGTTGAAACCGTATATGCATACGACGTAATAGATGTTGCACGCTCTTATGGCTGGTTTAAAGGTGAAGACAGGGATTTCAGCTTCAGTGACACCTTCGCCCCATTGGATTTCGGCGCAGCCCGTTTTTGCGAAGCAAGAGTATGGTCAGGATTCAACATGGTGAACAGTGATATGGGAAAATATCTGGATTATGCCCTTGGCGAAAACCTTAAAAACAGAATGCCACTGTGGATCAAACCTGACAAAAAGCTCGGTGTGAAAGATGTAATGGGTATGATGAGAAATTATTACCAGGGTACAATTATGGATATGACAAAGGATATCGGCGCAGGTCCGTATAAAAGTACAGTAAGGTGGAGACCCATGGAATGGAAAGTCGACGGGGTTACATACATTCATGAAAGGGCAATTTCAACCCAGCAGACAGGATTTTCATTTGTCGCACAGAGCAGGTCGTGGCTCCCCGATCCCATTGGCGGAATATTCTGGTTTGGTGTCGATGACACGTATTACACGGTCTATTCGCCGATATATTGCGGAATAACACGCGTCCCTGAATCGTATGCAGTCGGAAATGGCGATATGATGACATTCAGTGAAAATTCAGGATTCTGGGTCTTCAACCAGCTCACAAATTTCGCATACACGCGTACAAGCCTGATGATTGATGAAATACAAAAAAAACAGAGCGAACTGGAGGATGGATATATGGCCGAGATCCCCGGTGTTGATAAGACAGCAGAAGAACTTTATAAAAAGAGTCCTAAAAAAGCCATCCGGTTTCTTACCAATTATTCAGTCAATGCAGGCAATAATACTGTGAGCCAGTGGAAGTCATTCTATCAGTTCCTGTTTACAAAATATGTTGACGGCAACGTAAAGGAGAAACGTCCTGTCCCTGCCGGATACAAATATATTACCCCGAAAGTATCACAGCCTGGCTACAGTGAAGAATGGTACCGTGCTATTGTGAAGGACGCAGGATGGAGATTAAAGGAGAAATAGTCGCTTTGCTGTTGAAATAACTCTTGATAAAGATTTTTGCAAGTACAATTTATTATGTAAAAGATTTTTGTATCTTTGCGACCTGTTTTAAGTATATGAAAAATAAGGAGAGATGAATTTAATGGATGTTGTTCAAAAGGAATTTGCAGTAACCAATGAGTTTCCCAAATTTATTGCAGGAGACACCGTTACTGTTCATTATAAGATTAAAGAAGGTAACAAGGAAAGAATTCAGCAGTTCCGCGGGGTTGTCATTCAAAGGAGCGGAAGCGGTCATACCGAAACTTTCACTGTAAGAAAAATGTCGGGAAACATCGGTGTTGAAAGAATTTTTCCTTTTTCATCTCCTTCCATAGATAAAATTGAAGTCAACAAGCACGGCAAGGTACGCAGGGCAAGAATATTCTATCTGCGTAATCTTACAGGCAAAAAGGCACGTATCCGCGAAAAGAAATTCTGATATTATCTTTCGGATAAAAAAAAGACTGTTCGTTTCGGACAGTCTTTTTTATTGATATATCAGGTTCACTGAAGTTTATCAAGCATATCCTGACGTTTTGCTTTTGCCTCATCCACCATTTTCGTTGCCTTGGCGTCAGCCTCCTTTACAATCTGGCCGGCTCTTCTTTCAGCTTCCTTTCTGACAGCATCGGCTGCCTTTTGTGCAGCCAGCCTGGCCACGGTTCCCTTTGGCTCTGCTTCCTTTATCAATTTCTGCGCCTGCTGGTCTGCTTCCAGTTTCATCTTCTCTGCCGACCTGGCTGCTTCCTCCCTTAATAATGACGCCTTATCTTCTGCTTCACGCACAAGCCGGTCGGCCTGGATTTCAGCTTCGCCTCTCACCTTCTCCTTCACCACGACTGTATGTTCCTCCACCGCGTTCTTCACTGATTCCCTGACAGTCGACGTAACTCCCGAACTGTCTGGCGATGCGCTCCCGAATACAGGCGTGACAAGCGGCTTCAGAAATGTCCCGGTAATCTTTACATTGACCTTAAGGATGTCAGAAGGTTTAAACGCCAGACCAAATGATGATGCCTGTGCCGAAAGGTTATTAATCAGAGCATTAACCGAGTTACCGAGATCGGCTCTCGGGATTTCTGTTTTAACGATATAATTTATTGTCTGATCGATACCCTGGTCACCGCTGATATTCATTTTGATATTACCAACTTTTGTGTTGAAAGGGCTGACAATTATCCTGCCATCACTTATCCTGAAGCTGATATTCAGATCCCTGAAAGTGTTGGAATAGTTTTCGTTCAGCTTAAGAGTTTCTTTTATCTTGTTGTATGCAACCGATTCAACAAGTGTTACCTCATTGGTGGTCAGTTTACCGCTGCCGCTTATTGAAGATATAAGAGGCATGAAGTCTTTGCCGAGAAGGCTTGAGTATGAAAGCCTGATCCCGACTTTTCCGTTAATGCCTTTTGCTGCCGGGGCAAGTTTCTGGATTGTATTGAAAGAATTGAATGCATCTTTTACCCCAATGTTCTCCATGCTGAAACCGGCCCTAACCATTGGTTTCAGAGAATCGCGGGTATCATAATCGGCATCCATTGCTATTTTCCCCCCGAGAAAATCCATTCCGGCATCCTTAATACTAAGCACACCGTTTCTGACATTTATGTTTCCCTTTAAGTTCTTAACATCTATGTTGTTATATTTAAACCGGCTGATCGCAGCATTAAAGTTGAAATCGATGTTTTCCGGGATTTTTATCACCGAAAGGGAAGATGTGTCATTCGTTGTGCTGTCCGGCTTCATTCCCGACATTATTTCAGTCAGATCAACAAGATTTGACTGAAGTGATAAGTTACCCCTGATTATTTCGCCCTTGAATAAATAGGGAATAAAGTTTTCAAGCTTTCCGGCAAGTGAAAAATCGCTATTGTTGCCTACACTTATTTTTGTGTCCTTAAGCAGGGCATACGAAGGTGATATCTCAAAACCTGCCTTTTCAATCTTTATGCCGGGGTAGCCGGTCATTTCCACCGCCATATTGCTAACGTTCAGATTTCCAAGTGCACTGAACCGGTCGTATTGTTTATTATCAAGCATGGACATCTTTCCTGCCATTTTAACTGCAACATCGATTAGTCCCGACAATGAAATACTGTCGAGGGGCACTGCCTTTGATAGTGCGGTCAGGTCGATCTTACCGTTCACAGAGGCATTGAAATCAGGATCACTCATTGGTGTTTTAAGCGATAAGCTCATATCGAACGGATTCCCGGCAAGCTCCATATGAAATTTGCTTACGTCGACTGTGGTTTTATCCATATCCCTGCCATCGACATAGACATCGGATTTGATATTTATATTACGGATCTTTTCAGGCAATGAGGGATAACTTACCAATCCTCGGCTTACATTGAGCGACAAAGCCACATCAGGAATTGTGCTGTCAGCATCACTATAAACACCTTTTGCCGTTCCCTCGAAAGTGAATTCTCCTTCAGTACGGAGATTTTCATAGCCCGACATATAAACTGAAGGGATTAGCGACATGAGTGATTTCAATGAAGTCTTACCTGATTTAAAAGCAAGGTCTGTTTCAATATCATCGCCAGGCATTGCAACCATCCCTTCGAAGTTAAGCAGCATATCATTCAGCAGCAGGTAGTTGTCGGCAAGGTAGAATTTCATGCTGTCGAGATTGGCTTTCAGGTGAACATCTGCATCAGCCACGGCTTTATTTAGATACCTGATCCCATCCATGAGATAGGTAACGTCACCGACCTTCATCCTGATCTCAAGATTTGTGACGCTCGAAGTAAGATCGCCTGACATGGAAGCATTTAAATCCCGCAAAAATGCTTCCATGTCAGATTCCTTATCGATATATGCAATTGAGGAGTTAAGTATTTTAACCTGCCGGAGAAGAATTTTCACAGCCGATTCAGTTTCGCCGGCAGGTGTTCCGGTTTCAGATTCACTTTCCTTCATTATGTCCCAGTTTGGCTTACCATCCCTGTTAACCATCGCAAGGAGAGAGGCGTCCTGCAAGACCAATGATTTTACCTCATAACCGGTTTTTTTGAACAGGCTGCCAAGGTTGAATACAAGACTCACCGATTTACACCGCAGCAATGTATCGCCCTCAAACTCATCAATGCCTGATAATGAAAGACCATCAAGTGAAAGCGTCAGTTTTGGAAAATTCCTGAAAAAGCCAAATTTATAATCTTCAATACTTAATTTGGCATTTACCGATTCACTGACTGATTTTTCAATGGTTGTCTTTATTTTATCCTTGAAGACCACCGGAACCAGAAATAAGAATATAACAATGGCAATAACCAAACCCAGTAAAATCTTCAACACAATGCCTGATGCTTTTTTCATGATTAAAGGTTTTTCGTATGAATTTTCCAACGATATAATGTTTAAAATATTTTGCAGTATCAGAAATATTAACCGGGAATAAAATAAGGATAAAATTTTACTATATTTGCCCCCTGACATGAAAAATGGTCCCGTAGCTTAACTGAATAGAGCATCTGACTACGGATCAGAAGGTTGTGGGTTTGAATCCCGCCGGGATCACAAAAATGCCTGAAAATCAATTGATTTTCAGGCATTTTCATTTATATGGGTACTGTTTAGCTGATTTCTTCAGAAGCTATCCTACTTTTTTCCCTGACTGAAATGTTTTTCAGAAAATGACCGTTGCTTTGTTCTTTTGAAATTTTATATTCCGGTACCAGTTCTTCGAATAATTCAACGATTTCCCGCTCAGACAAGTCATAAATATCCCTGAGTGCAACGATAGCTTTCAGAACTTCCTTCCTGTAATCATTTTTCTCCACTTTGGCGATTTTGATCTTTTCATGGAGAGTTGAGGACATTTCTTCATTGCTGGAGAGTATTTCCTCATAAAGTTTTTCACCTGGTCTCAGGCCCGTATATTCTATTTTAATATCCTTGTCAGGCTCAAGTCCGGAAAGTCTTATCATATTTCTCGCCAGGTCCTCTATTTTGACAGGTTTCCCCATGTCGAAAACGAATATTTCCCCTCCCTTACCAATGAACCCCGCTTCCAGAACGAGCTGACAGGCTTCAGGAATTGTCATAAAGTACCTCGTGATTTCAGGATGTGTGACAGTTACCGGTCCTCCTTCTTCTATCTGCTTCTTAAACAATGGTATGACGCTTCCGTTTGAACCAAGGACATTGCCAAAGCGAGTGATAACAAACTGAGTCGAAATGCCGTTCATCATTGATTTGGTCTGGATTATCATTTCGCAGAGACGTTTTGAGGCTCCCATGATATTAGTCGGGTTCACTGATTTATCGCTTGATATCATTACAAACTTCCTGACTCCGTATTTCACCGAAAGCTCGACAAGTATCCTTGTGCCGCCAACATTTACCCGGAATGCTTCATGAGGATTATCTTCCATAAGCGGCACATGCTTATAAGCCGCAGCATGGAACACTATTTCTGGTCGGTATTGCTGGAAGATCCGCTCCATTTTGCTTGCATTGGTGATATCCGCAAGGTGAATCCTGAATTTAACATGGCTGAAGGATTTCTTAAGTTCATTCTCGAGGTGGAATGAAGGCGTTTCAGCCTGGTCAACAAGAATTATTTTCTGGACAGAAAATCTTGAAAGCTGCCTGACTATTTCGGAACCTATTGATCCTGCAGCGCCTGTCACAAGAATGGTTCGTTTTGAAAGGCCTTTTCTTAAAAGTTCCATATCCAGTCTTATAGGCTCGCGTCCAAGAAGATCTTCAAGTTTGACTTTCTGTAATTGCTTAAGCTCAAGTTGTCCGTGGAGCCATTTTTCGATGGCGGGTGTCTCAAGTATTTCAAGATTGTTGTCGATGGCGATTCTGATAACATCGCTTTTCCTTACAGGCGGAAAATTGCGGATTGCCAGGATCAGAGTCTTTATATTGTGCCTGGTTATAAATGGGGAAGAAAGAATTTCAGGGCCGAACACCTGAATCCCATTTATCTTTTTACCCTGCAGCATACGGCTGTCGTCAATGAATCCGGCAACATAAAAATCGCCACGCGGATCACTCATCAGAACTCTTTTGACTACAAAGCCCATCTCTCCCGCACCATAAATAAGAACTTTCCTGACATTGATCTTAATTGAACTTGTTGCAAACCTGAAAAGAAGCTTAACCGAAAGCCTCATTACAAAAAGGTAAACAGTCAGCAGGAAATAGTGAATTAACACTATTGACATCGGAATCCGGTAAAGGGCCGAAATGCCAAATGCATCCTCAATTATCATCAGGCCTAAAAGTACAAGTGTTGCCGTGCTGGTGGCAGCGAAAACCAGGGTCACATCAGTAAGCGTTGTATGCCGTATAAGTCCTGAATAAGACCTGTATCCAATCATTGAGATGGTATAAACCGCCATTGTGATAAAACCGTGGACAAAAACTTCGTTCCACGAAATATCATGAATGATAAGGTTGAAGCGCAGAAGATATGCAACAAGGAAAGTTGCAAAGACAGATGAAATATCATGAATGAACAGCATCCATCTCGGAACTGAGTATTTATGAAAAATTCCCGACGCTTTCAAGCGAAGGTTTTCCCTTGTAACAGGGTAATTCTTAAACATCAGTATAAATTTATCAAAACATAATCTGTTGTACAGTATACTATTAATCTAAAATACTTGTCTTTCAAAGTTAGTCTATCCCCGGGTCCTGTCAAAATTCCGGGATTTCCAAAGCGCCTGAAACCGGGGCTTAAGAACATGGTTAAACATAAGATTTCGTTCATATACCATACGAAGACGCTCGTTCAAGTTAAAAAAATGACCGTTCATCAAAAAAATGACCGCAATTGAATTTTCTTTTTTCTTAATTCTGACAGAATCATGACAAATGACTTCTCAGACTTTAGTTTTTAGTCAGCATGCCTAAAATCCAGCTTTGCATCTTATTGTTTTGTTCGGGATAAGTCCAGTGTCCTGTCTCCAGAAAGAGATTAAGATTTTTTTCTGCACTTATAAGATTATACGCGGCATACATTGATGTTGGCGGGCATGTTTCGTCATTGAACCCCCAACTGTAGAAACCAGGGACTTTAATATTTCTCGCAAAATTCACAACATCATAATAGGCTATTGTTTCAAGCTTTTCCCTGGTGTCGTGGAAGTTACGATTATTTCTGTTAAAGAAATGAGGCCAGCCTCCTGCCCTTCCCGATAAATAACCGGTAACATCGCACAAGGCCGGATAAAATGAGCCGAGGCATTTAACCCTCGTGTCGAGTGAAGCCGTTATAATCGAGAGTGCCCCCCCCTGGCTTCCTCCAGTCACGGCAAGGTTTGCACCATCATATTGTGGAAGCGATGTAAGAAAGTCATTTGCCCTGACGCATCCGAGATAGACTCTCTTGTAGTAATACCTGTCCCTGTTATCCATATTAAAGGTCCAGTACTCACGTAAAGCTCCGTTTCCAAGATCAAGATAAACACCGGGGTCGAGGTTGACAGGAATGCCATGGATCCCGATTACAAATGTTATGACACCGCGTTCTGCAAGGCTAATGTCAGGTGCATAAGCTCTCACGCCTGCACCAGGGACTTCGAGTATTGCAGGATACTTGCCTTCCTTTCTGGGAATGGAAACGATGCCGTAGATTCTTGAGTTCCCTATATTCTGAAGGCTGACATGATATACATTTACATTTTCCGTACATCTTTCAGGCATCAACGTCATTCGGGCATTGACAGGAATCCCGGAAAGCTCTTTTTTTGCCGCATCCCAGAATTCCGTAAAATCTTCAGGGAGTTTTACAGTAGCCCTAATCTGATCAACATCGAATCCTGCAGTCGCGAGCCCTCTGTATTTCTTCCCCTCATATTCTACTGTTACAATGCATCTCAGGAATCCGGGAGACTTAAGTGTTCCGGCATCAATTTTGAAAGGCTTACCATCAAGGATCAGAGAGTCTTTTTTAAAAGGATCAAGCTTTTCAGGGCCGACTTCATACCAGGCTTTTGCACCCTTCAGATAATTCATATGGCAGAATACCTGAACAGTGAAATTCGCTTTTTCTCCGGAATTATATTGCCAGTTTTCATGATCCGGAGACACAACAATCTTAATAAGCTGCTCCGGCAACTGGGCCTGCAGAACGACGGAAAACAAAGACAGGATTATTGTTGCAAAAATGGGAAAAGGTCTTTTCATGGGCTCTTGATTTATTTTGTCAGAATAGTTTTTCATACAGCTAATTTCCTGTTTTTTTTCAACGATTCATAAAAATCGTCATACATTTTCACCAGATAGTTGCACATTTTACGATGATCATGTTTAAAAAAAACACAGGATTTCTCCTTTATTTTTTCCCAGGGAACAACAAACCGCCTTTTAAAATTAACAATGCCTTATTTTTAATTAAATTTGGCCCTGTTTTTATTTTCAGCTATGAAGGAAAGAGTAGAAAAGATATTTGAAGTTGAAGCTTCGGCAATAAAAAACATTCCCGTTACCGATAGTTTTGATAAGGTAACAGAAATAATCTACGAGCATGTTCATAAGAGAAACGGCAAACTCGTAACCAGCGGCATGGGAAAAGCGGGGCAGATTGCACATAACATAGCCACTACTTTCAGTTCGACAGGTACACCTGCAGTTTTTCTTCACCCCAGCGAAGCACAGCATGGTGATCTCGGAGTTCTTCAGGAAAATGATGTTCTTCTGGCAATATCTAATTCCGGAAAAACACGTGAAATCATTGAACTAATTGACCTGAAGAACAGTCTGTTCCCTTCCATGCCGGTAATTGTCATCACAGGCAATGATACAAGCCCTCTTGCCCTGAAAGCCGACTATTTCATTTCCACGGGTTCTCCATCGGAAGTATGTCCCCTTGGGCTCACGCCAACGACCTCCACAACCGTGTTTACGGTAATCGGGGATGCACTCGTGGTGCTTATGATGGAACGGATAGGTTTTACAGCCGAAGATTATTCAAAACGTCATCACGGAGGCTACCTGGGGGTAAAATCGAGGGAAAAGTCAGGTCATTAAGGCAAGGTAACCTGATTTTATTTTGCAACCTTTCCAAAAAAGACTAGATTTGAAAATTCTGATTGTTTAATAAACAAAAACCACATTATGGCTAACAATGACACTGCAAACGGCATCAGTAAAAAAGACTATTTGTTTTCAATAACTGTTATCGGACTCTTCTTTTTTATTTTTGGTTTTGTAACATGGCTCAACGGGGTGCTTATCCCATTTCTTAGGACATCCTGCGAACTAAATGATTTCCAGGCATATTTCGTAACTTTTGCGTTCTATATTTCTTATTTTGTGATGGCACTTCCTTCATCCGCAGTGCTGAAGAAAACAGGTTTCAAGAACGGCATGGCAGTCGGGTTGTGGATTATGGCAGCAGGAACGGTAATTTTCATCCCGGCTGCACTGACAAGGACTTTCGGATTATTTCTCACCGGTTTGTTTGTTGAAGGGACGGGTCTTGCTCTTTTGCAGACCGCATCGAATCCTTATGTAACGATCATTGGACCGCGCGAAAGTGCCGCAAAAAGGATAAGCATTATGGGTATTGCAAATAAATTTGCCGGTGTCATTGCTCCAATAATTCTCGCCAGCATAATACTCAAAGATTCCCATATTCTTGAAGAAAAACTTGCCCAGGCGGCAGATCAGGCATCGCGGGCCGTAATACTTGATGAGATGGCCCGTAATGTAATCATGCCCTATATTGTTATGACAGTTATACTGCTGCTCCTGGGGCTTCTCCTGAGATATGTGCATCTTCCTGAGGTGGATACAGATGCCGAGGATGAAGCAGTAGGTATGGCAAATCTGAAAAAAACCAGCATATGGCAGTTTCCACATCTTATTCTTGGAGTGGTTACACTGTTCTTCTATGTAGGAGTTGAAGTTATCGCAGGTGATTCAATAATAAGGTACGGACAATCTCTCGGAATAGGAATGGATTCGGCTAAATACTTTACCTCACTTACGATGGTTGCAATGATCATCGGGTATTTAGCAGGCATAATATTAATACCTAAATACCTGAAACAGGCTGATGCCCTGAAGATTTGCACGATACTTGGAGTTATCTTTTCACTCGGAGCCGTATTTACCCCAGCCGGCAAAGTCTTTACTATGCCCTTTATCGACCTTGTGACATTCAAACCGCTTCAGCTTGTTCTGCCGGTAACGGTACTTTTTGTTGCACTCATGGGACTGGCCAATTCACTTGTATGGCCCGCAGTATGGCCTCTGGCTTTGAACGGCCTGGGGAAATTTACAAAAACAGCTTCAGCTATGCTTATCATGGCCATAGCAGGAGGCGCCTTACTGCCGTTGCTCTATGGCAAGCTTGCCGTTTCCTTTTCCACACAATCGGCGTATTGGTTATGTCTTCCATGTTATCTCGTCATAATGTTTTATGCATTTATCGGACATAAAATAGGCCTCAGGAATGAAGCATGATATTAGAGAGATCTTCAGTTTTTTTGATACGGAGGGAACTTTTTCTGATGCTGTTACATGCGGTAGCGGACATATTCATGATACCTACAGGATAATAAATACCGAAAAAGACAAGGATGATTATATTCTTCAGAGAATCAACAATAATGTATTCAGGAAGGTTCCTGAGCTCCAGCAAAACATCGAAAGGGTAACGAGGCACATTCAGTTCAGGTTATCGCAGATCCCGGGTTCTGACATTAAACGTGAATCACTAACATTGATCAGGACAAAAAAAGGAGGATCATGGATAAAGGATGAAGACAACAATTACTGGAGACTCTTCATTTACATTGCCGACCACAGATCATACGACATAGTTGATTCTCCGTCAAAAGCATTTGAAGGAGGCAGGGCTATCGGACGGTTTCAGGCCATGCTCGCTGATCTGCCGGGTGAGCCGCTTCACGAGACAATACCATTTTTTCATCACGTCGGAAAACGGCTCGACACTTTCCTGAACAGTGTAAGAACCGACATTGCAGGAAGAGCCGCGGGTGTATCAGAGGAGATCGACTTCGTGCTTAAACGAGCCGAGGAAATGAAAGTTATAATCAGCCTTGGTGACGAGGGGAAAATTCCGCTCAGGATCACTCATAACGATACAAAGTTCAACAACATCCTTTTCGACAACAATGATAAGGCACTGTGCGTCATCGACCTTGACACCGTAATGCCGGGCTATGTCCATTATGATTTCGGGGATGCAATAAGAACTGCCGCCAATGTTGCATCTGAAGACGAAACAGACCTTTCCAGGATCAGAATGAATATTGAGCTTTACAAAGCGTTTTCAAAGGGATATCTTTCTGAGGCCGCAGACACTCTAAACGATGTTGAAAAGGAATATCTTGCTTTTGCACCAAAGCTGATAACCTATATTATGGCTGTCAGATTTCTGACAGATTATCTCGACGGGGATGTTTATTATAAAATCCATCACCCTAATCACAATCTCGACAGGGCAAGAGCCCAGATGAAGCTGGTGAAAAGTATGGAGGAACAATACGCTGAAATGCAGAAAATAATAAGGAAAATTATCTGATGCAATCATTTAAAAGCGGTTAAGTTGTAAGCAGAGTAATTATCAAAGATGGGAACACCTTATTCTGACATCAAATGGAGCGACAGTGAAATAAAATTCCTTGAAAGTTTCACAAATCCCTGGTCAGTACAGATATACCTCGACTCAACAGACTATAATCCGGATTATGAATGCAGGTCGCCAAGGTACGTGATGAAAAGTAAGAGGGCACACTGTTTTGAGGGAGCATTGTTTGCAGCTGCCGTTCTCGATTTTCTTGGATTTAAACCACTGATTGTCGACATGAAGGCATGGAACGATGATGATCATGTAATTTCTGTCTTCAGGCAGGATGGCTGCTGGGGAGCGATTGCCAAATCGAACTTCAGCACTCTTCGATTCCGGGAACCCGTATACAGAAGTCTTCGTGAACTTATCATGTCGTATTTTGACTTTTATTTTAACGTCAATGGAGAAAAGACTTTACGGTCGTATTCCCTTCCATTTGACCTCACGGCATTCAATTACAGAAACTGGGCCACAACAGATGAGGATCTGGAATATATTGGTGACAAAATAGAATCCCTGCGTCATTTTCCTGTTGTAACCGATAAAATGATAAAAAATCTGAACCGGGCCAGCCAGTCGCTGATAAGTGCCGGATTGCTAGGATCAGATGAAAAAGGTTTGTTCAAACCCAAAAACTGATTCAGGACGGTCGAAAAACAAGTGCTGTTAAAGTATTCACAGCGAACAATATAACCAAAACATTATATTCCCGTTCGAAAGTTTTATTTGGAATTATTCTGAATATGTATATTTTTGAGCCTTCAAAATGGCCTGAATTGTAAAAACCAATTGTTTTGATTCTGGTCATTGCATAACAAATTAAAAGCAGGATATGGATCTTTCAGGGAAACATTACAAAGCTTTTATAGAAAGGCAGGAAGCCATAAAGAAACAATACAGCCCGGAGCAGGCCGCGAAGCAGCATTCGAAAGGCAAACTTACGGCATGGGAAAGGATTAACCTGTTATTTGATTCCGGCACCTTTGAGGAGATTGATGCGTTTGTAACGCCTGCCGGCCAGCCGGTTGAATTCGGCAAAGTTGAAAAGTCATTTGGCGACGGAGTCATTGTAGGCCACGGGAAGATAAACGGACGGCTTGTGTTTGCTTATGCCCAGGATTTTACGATCATGGGCGGGTCGCTTGGCATTGTACATGCAAAGAAAATAGCCAAGATCCAGGAAATGGCCCTGAAAATGGGATCACCCATTATCGGCCTTATCGATTCGGGAGGAGCCAGGATACAGGAAGGTGTTGCAAGTCTTAGCGGTTATGCAACTATTTTTCAGAACATTATCCACTCGTCGGGTATTATTCCACAGATTTCTGTTATCATGGGGCCCGCCGCGGGAGGGGCCGTTTATTCACCTGCCCTGACTGATTTTGTCTTCATGACAAACCACACAAGCTACATGTTCGTAACAGGGCCCAATGTTGTAAAGGAGGTGTTAAACGAAGAAGTCACATTTGATCAGCTGGGAGGCGCAGAGGTTCATGCCCGCAACAGCGGAGTCGCCCATATGATTTATGATGATGAGGAGAACACCATTCTTGCACTCAAGAAATTTCTTTCCTATCTTCCTTCAAATAATGTGGAAAATCCCCCTGTCGTCGCTGACGACGGAACAATCCCCGACATCAATCCAAAACTGCGTGATATAATCCCTGATGATCCTTACAAGGCCTATGATGTCAAAGATGTTATTACCCAGATAGTAGACAGGAACAGTTTCCTTGAGATCTCTGAACTTTTTGCACCTAGTCTTGTTACCGGTTTTGCCAGGCTTAAGGGAAAAACAATAGGTGTTGTTGCTAACCAGCCAAAAGTTCTTGCAGGGGTTCTCGATATAAACTCGTCAACCAAAGGAGCAAGGTTCATCCGTTTTTGTGATGCATTCAACATCCCATTGCTCACACTTGAAGATGTTCCGGGCTTCCTTCCCGGAGTCGACCAGGAACATTCAGGGATAATCAGGCATGGTGCGAAGATGCTCTTTGCATACAGCGAAGCGACTGTTCCGAAGATAACGGTCATTCTCAGAAAGGCCTATGGAGGTGCATTCATTGTGATGAACAGCAAGAACCTCGGAGGAGATTTCAGCTTTGCCTGGCCTACTGCAGAAATCGCAGTTATGGGCCCGGATGGCGCGGTGGCAATTCTTTACCGCAAGGAACTGGCAAACTCAAGGAATCCTGACGAACTGAAGAAAGAACTTGTAAAAAAATACAGGGATAAGGTCGCAAATCCGTTCATCGCCGATGAAAGCGGGTACATAGATGAGGTTATTGATCCGGCATTGACAAGGAAGAAGATTGCTTCAGCTTTGTCGGCTCTGAACAACAAATGGGTTAAGGTTCCGGCCCGCAAGCATGGCAACATGCCATTGTAAAACTGGCTGCGCATGCCGTGAGATTTTGAATTACCGAAATCAAAAACAATGAAGATAAAAAGGATACTGATAGCAAACCGTGGTGAGATTGCAGTAAGGATAATACGGACAGCCCGGAAGATGAAAATAGAGACTGTGGCCGTGAAAACTTCCGTTGAGCCAAAGGCGATGTACCTGTCAGATGCCGATATTATTTATGACAATACCGAGGATGATTCTGAAATTCCTGTATTTCTGAACATTGAAAGGCTTATCGAAATTGCCCTTGAAACAAAATGTGATGCGGTTCATCCGGGGTACGGATTCCTGTCAGAGAATGCCTATTTCGCTCAGAAATGTATCGACAACAATGTTAATTTCATTGGCCCGTCACCTGATGCCATATACAAAATGGGCAACAAGACCATTGCACGCAAGATTGCCCTTTCAGCTGGTATTCCGATGGCTATGGGAAGCGAGGGGAATATAGGCAATGAGGAAGAAGCCGTTGCAATTGCAGACAAGATCGGGTATCCTGTAATTATTAAGGCAGCTTCAGGCGGTGGCGGACGCGGCATGAGGATAGTTCGAAAGCCCGAGGAGATGGAAAAGATGTTTATCATCGCCAGCAAAGAGGCTGAAAAGGCCTTTAATGATCCGTCAGTATTCATTGAAAAATACATTGAAAATCCAAAACACATCGAGTTTCAGGTTCTTGGCGATAAAAAGGGGAACATTATCCACCTTGGTGAAAGAGAGTGTTCAATACAGAGAAAGCATCAGAAGCTTCTTGAAGAGGCTCCCTCTGCTGCCCTCGATGACAACCTCCGGGATACAATGGGGAGAATTGCAGTTCAGATAGCCAAAGCAGTACACTATTATTCCGCCGGAACGGTAGAATTTCTGCTTGATTCTGAAAAGAACTTCTATTTCATGGAAATGAATACCAGAATACAGGTTGAGCATCCCGTAACCGAAGCAATCACGGGCATTGATCTTATTGAGCAGCAAATCAGCATAGCCGCCGGTGAGGTTCTGAAATACAGACAGGAAGACATAAAGCTTACCGGCTGGGCAATAGAATGCAGGATTAATGCAGAAGATGTTCAGTCGGGATTTGCACCTGACCCCGGCAAAATAGAAAAGCTAAGTATGCCCTCAGGGTCAAATATACGTGTTGACACAGGAGTACAGGCAGGGTCAGCAATTGTTCAAAGTTATGATTCAATGATAGCCAAACTCATCGTCAAAGGGAAAGACCGGAAAGACGCTATAAAAAACTGCAAGCTTGCCCTTGACAAGGTATGGATAAAAGGAACAAAAACCACGCTTCCGTTTTTCAGAATGCTGGTCAGAAATCAGAAATTCCTGAACGGAACCTTCACAACCGCCTTTATCGAAAAAGATCTCGACAAATACTATCTGAACAGCGAATATGAGGAAATGCTTGCCGCCTGGCTTGCCACAAAACTGTTCGTTGAAGAGAACCTTTTGGATAACAGCATCAATGTTGATTTCGAAAACAGCAGGGAAATGAGCCCCTGGCTTCTTAACAAAAGAATTAATCAGTTTTAATTATGACTGCCACCGGATCAAAGGTAAAGAAACTGTACGCTCTTTCATCTGAGAATAAAAGATTCTGCTTTTCACAACCGCTTAAGCATTCGATAAGAATAGGAAAGCACGATTATGAGGTGAAGCTCAAGGCTGACGATAAATACGGAACCTACATACTCTGGAAAAACCGGAAATACCCTGTTGAAATAGTCCGTTCGCGGCAAAATAAATATGAAATCCTGTTCAATGATATAAGCTATACTTTTACCGTCGAGACCCCATTTTCGATGCAGAGAATGAAAGTATTGAATGCATCAAGGGGAAAGAACGAAAAGGAGATACTCAAAGCGCCCATGCCCGGAAAGATCATCGATGTTCTGGTGAGGGAGGGTTCAACAGTACTGAGGGGAGAACCGCTTGTAATCCTTGAAGCCATGAAGATGCAGAATGAGATCCTCTCCCCTGTCAACGGTCAGATCTCCAGGGTACTGATAAAACCAAACACCAATGTCATGAAGGACGATATGCTTATCGAGATTAAGGTCGACTGATAAGATGAATGTTGCTGGTGCAGGTTGCAGGGTGTCTGATGGCTGCGCCGGTCAAACAGAACCCGGCAACCTGCAACCAGATTATTTGACCGGAACCTCCTTCAGAGTTTCGCAAAGAAAATCATAAAACTTCTTTACTGTCGGAATATTCACCTTTTCATCCGGTGAATGCGGATGCTTGATTGTAGGCCCGAAGGATATCATATCGAGGCCGGTGTAAGTGCCTCCGAGGATTGCACACTCGAGACCTGCATGAATGGCTTTTACCTCGGGAGCATTTCCGAATTTCCTCTTATAAACCTCATTCATGGTTTTAAGAATGGGTGAATTCATGTTTGGCTTCCATCCGGGATAGCTTCCCGAAAGCTTAACTTCTGCACCTATCAGATGGAAAACAGCAGCTATTTTCCATGCCGTTGCTTCTTTTGATGAATCAACCGAGCTTCTTGTAAGACAATGTGTTTCAAATTTTCCATTCAAACATCTTACTATAGCCAGATTGTTTGAAGTTTCAACAAGGCCCTTCATGGCCTGGCTCATTCTCTGCACCCCGTTTGGGCAGGCAAATACGGCACGTATAATCTTATACTGGTCAGAGGATTTCATGACCATGGCCGGAACATCAACTTTTTGTGCCGTGAACGACAGGTCAGGTTCTGTCTCCGAGAATTCAGCCCTGTACATTTCTTCATAGCCTTTAATAAATTTCTTAAAGGAAGATGCCTTAGAGGCCGGCACCAGAACAACTGCATATGATTCCCTCGGAATTGCATTTCTCAGGTCGCCACCTTCAGCTTCAGAGAGCCTTATGCCAAAATCTGATTCAGCCTGCATGAGGAAACGGAATAAAAGTTTGTTTGAATTGGCTCTTCCAAGTGCAATATCAACACCTGAATGTCCTCCCTTAAGTCCTTTGAGAACAACCTTATATGCTTCCATATCCTGAGGTGTCTTTTCGCGGCTGAACTTTTTCACAGCGCTCACATCAATACCTCCGGCACAGCCCACACAAAGTTCACCTTCGTCTTCAGAGTCGAGATTTAACAGTATCTCACCTTTCAGAAGGCCTTTCCTGAGTCCGAATACGCCAGTCATGCCTGTTTCCTCATCTATGGTAAACAGACCTTCGAGAGGCCCGTGAGGTATGTCGGTTGATGCAAGAACGGCCATTGTGGCAGCCACTCCAATCCCGTTATCTGATCCCAGTGTTGTTCCGTTTGCCCTGACCCAGTCACCATCTATTATAGTTTCAATCGGATCCTTTTCGAAGTCATGCTTTTTATCCCTGTTCTTCTGGGGAACCATATCAAGGTGTGTCTGCAGAATAACCCCTTTTCTGTTTTCCATCCCTTTTGTAGCAGGTTTCCGTATTATGACATTACCCGCTTTATCAACAACAGTTTCAAGATTATTCTTCTTCCCGAATTCCTTCATGAATTCAATTATTTTCTGTTCTTTTTTTGAAGGATGAGGGATCTGGGTTATGCTGTGGAAATAATTCCACAGCGGTTTCGGTTCAAGATCGCGTATATCGTTCATATTAATGTTTTTAAATTTATAAATGTTTACCTGTAAAAGTACAAATATTTTTATAATTTTGGGCACCTTAAAAATTTTAAGGGCACAGGCAAATTCGATAATTCGATTCTGAAGACAAATGGCAGTGGAATGAAATCCTTATAAAATCTTTAAACCCGGTTATGACATTTTTGTATGTAGTTATTGTTCTGGTTCTTGTTTTCGATTTTATCAATGGATTTCATGATTCTGCAAACTCAATTGCAGCAGTAGTTTCAACCAAGGTTTTATCACCGATTGCTGCTGTTTCGATGGCAGCTTTCTTCAATTTCATTGCATTCACTGTTTTTCCGATGAATGTTGCGCACACTATCGGGAAAGGAGTCATTGATCCCGATGTATTAAATCTGACAGTTATTGCTTCAGCACTGGTTGCGGCGATAACATGGAATTTATTGACATGGTGGTGGGGGTTTCCCTCAAGTTCTTCTCATACTCTTGTGGGAGGGCTGGTTGGCGCTGCAATTTCTCATGCCGGCACAGGGTCAGTCATCGTTGGAGGGGTGCTTAAGATAATCGCCTTCATATTCGTTGCTCCTCTTCTTGGCTTCTTCCTTTCATATGCAATCTCAAATCTTGTGGTCTTTATCTGCCGTAAGCTTTCTCCGTTCATGGTTGATAAAATATTCAGAAGGCTTCAGCTCGTTTCATCATCATCATTCAGCCTTGGGCATGGAGGAAATGATGCCCAGAAATCGATGGGGATAATCTGGCTGGCTCTCATCATCCAGGGGCTTACAACAAAGGATGATCCAATAGCGCTTTGGATAAAGTTATCATGCCAGACAGCAATCGCTCTCGGCACCATGTTTGGCGGGTGGAGGATCGTAAAGACAATGGGCCAAAAGATAACCAAGCTAAAGCCTTATGAAGGTTTTTCGGCAGAATCAGCCGGAACCATGACCCTGTTCCTTGCCACGTTCTTCGGAATCCCCGTAAGTACAACGCATACAATTACCGGAGCAATAATGGGTGTTGGCGCAAGAAAAGGAATTTCTGCAGTTAAATGGGGCATCACTGCCAAGATTTTCTGGGCATGGATATTAACAATACCTGTTTCGGCTGTAATCGGAGGATCAATGTATTTCGTCTTTAAATATCTTTTCCCTTTTGCTTAATTTTGAACAAAAAATTAAAACCTGTCAGATATGAATATCGATAAATTGCTTAAGTTTTTCGTACCGAAGGACCATTCGTTCTATCCTCTTTTTGAGGAAGATGCAAAAAACCTTGTAAAAGCTGCAGACCTTCTTAAGGAGTTGTTGTCGACCGAGGACAATCAGGAACATGAAAGGATTTACCAGGAAATAAAGGAGGTTGAACATGCCGGCGACTTGATCACAAACAATGCCTACAAACAGCTTAACAAGTCTTTTATAACTCCTTTTGACAGGGAGGATATTCATGAACTGACTGCAAATATCGACAATGTTGTTGATTCAATAAATGGTATAGGGAGAAGAATATGCCTTTACAGACCGAAGAAGCTGATGCCTGTCTATGCAAAGATGGCCGACATGATAGTTGAAGCCTCAAAACAGATCCAGATATGTGTGCATTGTCTTAATGATGCGGCTGCAAACAAGAATGAGATAACTGCCGCCTGCGATAAGGTAAAGGATATTGAACACATGGCTGACGATTATTACTTTGTTGCTGTTTCCGAATTATTTGAACAAGAAAAAGATCCTGCCGAGCTCCTTAAGAACAACAAGATCCTTGAGATCCTTGAAAGATGCGTTGATGAGGAGGAAGATGTCACCGACACCATCAAGGCAATACTTATCAAGATGGCATAAAGTGAAGCCGGGGATATTGATGCTCTGAAGAATTGTAATCAGTCAGGCATCCATATCCCCGGCCTTATTGTCCGGTATCTGTTCCTATTACTTGATATTAGGCATCTCAAGCCCGTATCCTTTTTTCTTATCTTCAGCTTTAAGCAACAGGGCAAATACAAATGCAATGATTCCGAAACATGTAAATATTATCATCGGAATTGTATAATTGTAGCTTGGGACGCTGACTCCGTCAATCATATGCGTTCCTGTTACGCAGAACTTATCGAGCACCCAGCCGATAAGGGCGGGCACCAGCATTAATCCTATATTCTGCACCCAGAAGATAAGTGCATATGCAGTACCGAGTTGTTTTTCGGGAATGATTTTTGGAACAGAGGGCCACATTGCAGAAGGAACAAGCGAAAATCCAATACCCAGAATTATTATCAGCACTAAAGCGATTGGTGTTGCAGTAAGAAATGGTATTGAAAACATCGCGTGTACAAAAATGAGAAGAAAAGCTCCAAGAATCATTATTGAGGCTCCTTTGCCCTTTCTGTCATACAAATTTCCGAAAAGTGGAGTCAGGATCATTGTACCAAATGGCAACATACCTGGAATAATACCGGCAACTTCAGGATCAACCTGAAACTTATTAACCATCAGGTCGGTTGCATATTTAAGGAACGGGAACACTGCAGAATAAAACAAAACGCAAAGAAGTGCAATATACCACCATCCTTTGTTTGTGACAATCCTGAAAATATCCTTTACGCTGAAAGATTCTTCACCTTCATTAACATTATTCCTCTCAGCTTCCTCTGCAATTGTTTTATCAAGTCGTTTATCCATAAATGTATAGACAATGAAAGATATAAGGCCTATGCAAAGCATGATAAGGCATACGAGAATGGGTTTTGAAACCCCTCCCAGCGCCCTTGCAATCGGTACTGATGTTGTCAGAGCGAGTGTTGTGCCTATACGGGCTGTTGCCATTTCAAGACCCATTGCCAGGGCCATTTCCTTACCCTTGAACCATTTCACTATTGCTTTTGACACTGTGATACCTGCGGTTTCAACTCCGACGCCAAATGTCGCAAACCCAAGACCTGCAAATACAACCTGTGATTTCATCCCCAAAATTGTCTGACCATCGAGCGAATGAGTCGAGATAGCCCAATATTTAATTGCAGTGCCGACAACCATAATTATTGCCGACATTATGCCAGTGAACCTTATTCCCATCTTGTCGAGAATTATCCCTCCAAAAATGAGCATCAGAATAAACACATTGAACCATCCGTAAGCACTTGTAAAAAACCCATATTCGGAGCTGTTCCAAAGAAGCTCTTTTTCAAGCATTGGCTTCAGGGGAGCCATAACGTCGGTTAGATAATAGCCACATAGCATCGTGAATGCAATCAGAGACAGTGCTGACCATCGGGCAACTTTGGAGTCGCGAAGTGTATTTGTTATTGTTTCCATAAAAATTGATTAGTACCTTTTAAGTCCGGTAAATGTAGAAAAATAATTTTATCAAATTCCTGTTATAAATAACATAAAATGAACATCAGCAGCTAATATTTGTTATAATTGATGAAATTATTCCGCGTATTTGCTGCCAGATTGAATATGAATTTTTGCACGATTTTTGAACTGTTAATTCCTTAACAATAAAATGAAGAAAGTATTCACTATCCTGTTTTTATCTATCATTGCCCTGCCGGTTTTCGCGCAGAACGCTTCAGTTAAATGGTACACCATTGAGGAAGCCGAGAAATTAAGCAGGCAGTCGTTCCGTCCGCTTTTCATTGATGCATATACCGACTGGTGCGGATGGTGCAAGAAGATGGATCAGGAAACATTCACCAATCCTGTCATAGCTGAAATCCTGAATACAAGCTTTTATCCTGTCAAATTCAATGCTGAAGGTTCCGAAAGCATAAGCTTCTTTGGACAGACCTACATTAACGACGGGAAGTATGGCAAAGCCCACCAGCTTGCCGTTGCCCTGCTGCAGGGCAAACTGTCGTATCCTACTGTCGTTTTCCTTACAAAAGATGACGACAACAAACTGTCGGCATCACCTGTTCCGGGGTTCAGACAGCCCAAAGAAATGGAAACACTTCTGAGATTCTTTGCCGATAAAGCATACATAACCCAGAGCTGGCAGGATTTTCAGACAAATTTCAAAGGAAAGATTCAGTAAGCTTCTTTCTATTTTCCAAGGATATAATTCTGAGGCATCCTGATAACCTCACCAAACTGGTAGATGAGTTTTCTTGACATGTTAAGGGCTTCATTCCCGAATGAAATCCTTATATTCACGATATCAGGCACTCTGTAGAACAGTTTGTCTGTTGTTCCTGATGATTTTGACACTGACCTCGCATAGTTCACCTTAAGTCCGGCTGTTTTAAGCTCGGGAACAAATTCCACGACAACAGGCTTGCCGTTTTTATCAGCAGATGTTACGGGGCCCGAGGTTTCAGAAAAACGGCATAAAACAGTCGGGCTGCCCGTCATCTCTTTTTTCGGAACAAGCTGATACCTGAATGTCTTCTTTTCTTTGAAGGTTTTGCCGGTGAAAAGTTCGGTATACTCCTTTTCAAGACGGTTTATCTCATTCAACGCAGCATCACTCTGTGGAAATATGTTCGTCTCTCCGGTGAGAATCAGGTGCTTCCCGTCTCTGAGTTCCATCAGCCGGACAGCCGCCTTTTCTGCAAGCTGGTCAAGGGTGAGCTTTTGTTTCTTCTCAACGAGATAAGGGATCCTGATAAAAGCGGTATCTACATTTATGACTCGGAATAAGGTATCTTTTCTGTTCCTGAAATACTCATCTGACCCAAGGTCAAAACTTTTCAGTTTACTGAAATCTGTTTCTGCATCTGATATTCGGCCTGAATTACAGTTGTAAATGTCTGGACTGATATCAAGTATCAGGCCTGATCTCTTTAGCTCAAGTACATTTGAAAGAAACATGCCCTGAGCTTCAATCACGTAAAGCTGCTCAGGATCAAGCTCCTGATGTGTACCAATGTTAACGCCGGTAATGGTCCAGTTTTCACTTTCGGATCTTATGACATCTGTCAGGCCAAGAAGGTCAGAAGCATATTTCGAGTACGGACCAGGCTTTTCAATAACATGTTCGGCCTCAATTTCCACATCAATGACCGTAAGCGGCAGGCCATAGATAAGACTGCCGTCAGTAAGGGAGGCATTGGCTGACAAAGGAGAAACAATGCCTCCGGAATTGCTAAAGTTTCTTCCAGTAGCGCAGGCCCCGGCAATCATTGCCATGACCAGCAAAAAAGATATTCTGTTTATCATGATGGACTGTTTTTTATGATCACAATGATACTATGTTTTTTAATTTAAGAAACGCGTTTCCTATATTATCAATTATATCGGACGCCGTAAGTGCTTCCATCCCTGTTTCTGACACTGCAATATCGCCGGCCAGGCCATGGAGATAAGCTCCCAGGATGGCTGCCGGACCAGGTTGATATCCCTGAGCCAGGAGAGAAAGGATAATGCCCGTAAGTACATCCCCGCTTCCCGCAGTTGCCATACCGGGATTCCCGGTACTGTTGAAGCTGACTTTGCCGTCAGGTGTCACGACAGATGAATAAGCACCTTTAAGCAGAACCACGCAGTTATACCGTGATGAAAATTCAATCTGCCGCTCAAGCCTGGCGTAACTGTTTCCCGAGCTTCCTGCAACCCTTTCGAATTCTTTAACATGAGGGGTAAGGACACAATTCCAGGAAAGGGCGTTAAGCCATTTGCTGTTCATCCCGAGGATATTAAGGCCATCTGCATCAATAACGATCGGTTTGTTCCTGTTCAGTAAAAACGAATGCAGCGCCTTCTGAGTTTCTTCACCGGTACCAATACCCGGGCCTATCCCGAGTGAATCATATATATCAGTACCTCCGATTTCGGTAACTGTCAAATCATCTTTGTCAGCATGTACCATGGCCTCCGGCACAGTTGACTGAAGTATCTGATAACCGCATCCGGGAACATGGCAGGTCAGCAATCCTATTCCTGTTTTCATGGCAGCCTTGGCCCCTAGAACTGCCGCGCCTATCCTGCCATATGATCCTGCAACCAGTAATCCATGGCCAAACCTTCCCTTGTGATCAAACTTCTGGCGTTTCTTCAGCAACGAGGATACAAAATCTTCTTCAATATAATGATAAGGTGTCTCAGCCGCCATCACGGCTCCTTTATGGAGGCCAATAGGCAGCACTATCCACTCCCCTGTATACATGGCATTTTCAGGGAACATAAAGCTGAGCTTGGGGAATTCAAAACTGAGTGTGTAACCGGCTTTAACAATTGAGTCAGGATCGTTTGCAGAGTTATCCTCTCCAAAAAGACCTGAAGGCATGTCGACAGAAATAACAACAGAACCGGAATGATTTATCTTCTTAATAATTTCGGAAGCCAGACCAGTGACGGGTCTTGTCAGCCCTGATCCGAAAATTGCATCAATAATGATGTCATCATGACCGATAAAAGGAAACTGGTCTGAATTCTCCAACGAATTAAAAATTACAGGAGTCTCATGTATAAGTCGCTGATAATTAAAGTTCCAGTCATCCGATGTTTTGTCGGAGATTTTAATATTAAACACTTCTGCAACAAAACGGTTGGCCGACAATAATCTGGCAAGTGCAAGACCGTCGCCGCCATTGTTGCCCGGCCCGGTGAAAATAAGCATACGCCTTGTCCTGTCAAAATTCCTGACAATCCATCTCAGAAGCTGTTCGGCAGCTCGTTCCATGAGATCGACTGACCTTACAGGCTCGTTTAATATTGTAAGCTCGTCAATCCTTTTTATCTGATCTGTCCTGAATATTTTCATAAGACCTGTATGTAACGCAAATTTCGGGTCTATAAAATTAAGCATTCGGTCTCAATTAATCTAATTCTGACTTAAAGCATGCCTGAAAAGGATGATGTACGGCATATCGTCCAAATGTGTCAGTATTTTACATTAAGAAAACAAAATCAAAAGGACAATTCGGTTCAGGCCGTCGGACCCGTGGAAAATCAAATACAGTTTTCAAATGTTAAAAAGATTAATATATTTGTTGTCAGCAGTATTTGTCACAGGGTTGACTGTTTTTCTATCCGCCTGATAATAAGCATAAGAAAGAATTAATAAACATTTAAATAAAAAAATGACATGTTAAAGAATCATCCCAAAGGCTTGCTTGTTGCATTTTTCTCCAATATGGGAGAAAGATTCGGATTTTACACCATGATGGCCATTCTTGTTTTGTTTCTGCAGGCAAAATATGGTCTTTCTGCACAGGATGCAGGAAATATATATAGCTGGTTCTATTTTGCCATTTATGCCCTGGCCCTTGTTGGTGGAATAATAGCAGATTCATCGAAAAAATACAAACTTGTCATCCTGGCGGGAATCATAATAATGTTTGCTGGATATCTTATTATGGCTGTACCGGGAATGAGTCTGACTGTCACGATAGCCGGCCTTATGACAATTGCCCTTGGCAATGGCCTTTTCAAGGGGAATCTTCAGGCAGTCGTTGGCCAGATGTACGACGATCCCAAATATTCCAAGCTGAGGGATACTGCCTTTATGATCTTTTACATGGGGATAAACGTGGGTGCCTTTTTCGCCCCGTTTGCTGCAAACGCAATGCGCAACTGGTGGCTGAAAACCAACGGATTCGCACATGACGGAAGCCTTCCTGCACTTTGCCACCAGTACATTAAAGGGAACATGACCGATACCACAGTATTCCAGCAGCTTGCCAACAATGTAAATCTTACGGGACCTGTAACTGATTTGTCGGCTTTTGCCAAAAGTTACCTGGAGGTGTTCTCGAAAGGTTACAATTATGCATTCGGCATCGCTGCCGGTGCAATGATTATTTCGCTACTGGTTTATGTTATCTTCAACAGGCTCCTTCCGAATAAGGAAGTCAAGGCCACTGCCGCGTCATCTGAGAAGATCGACTTCAAACCAGTACCATTCGTCGCCGCCATTGCCGCGATGGGTATCACCGCATTTGGTCTCCACTTCATCAGGCAGGTAGGATGGGCAGCAGGATTTGCATTCGGACTTTTTGCCGCATTCGTCACATGGATAATCCTCTCTTCAAGGAAAGAGGAAAGAGCACGGATCACAGCCCTTGTGCTTGTATTCTTTGTAGTGATATTTTTCTGGATGTCATTTCATCAGAACGGACTCACACTAACTCTTTTCGCAAGAGATTACACGGCAAAACAGGTTGGCCCGTTCACAAACCTTTTCTTCACTCTGCCCTCAATGCTGGCAGCGATCGGTTCAATAGCAGGCATTGTCATCATTTTCTATAAAGGTGTCAAAACTGGTACAAGAATCTTCGGGGGAGCCCTTTTCCTTGTAGCCTTCCTTCTTGCCGCATTTTTCCTGACCGGCTTTGATCCGACGACGCTTTTCGGAAGGTGGTTTTCATCATTCGGCTCCCAGAATTCAATAGCACCTGAAGTGTTCCAGTCATTCAATCCTCTCTTTATAGTAGCCCTCACTTTCCCTGTGATGGGGCTGTTTGCATGGATGAACCGTAAAGGTATGGAACCCAGCACTCCAAAAAAGATCGGCATCGGTATGATCATTGCGGCGGTTGGCTTTATACTTATTCTCATTGCTTCTGTTGGGGCACCTTCTCCCGTTTCCCTCGCCGGAGCTCCGGTATCGGATACCGACAGGGTATCTCCATACTGGCTGATGAGCAGCTACCTGGTTCTTACAATAGCCGAACTCTTCCTGAGTCCTATGGGATTGTCGTTCGTCTCAAAGGTTGCCCCTTCACGTTTCCAGGGGCTTATGCAGGGTGGCTGGCTGCTTGCAACTGCCGTCGGGAACAAACTGTTGTTTGTGGGAACTCTTCTCTGGGATAAAGTTGCACTCAGCACCCTTTGGCTCGTTTTTATAATTTGCTGCCTGCTATCGGCTACTTTCATATTCAGCATACTTAAACGGCTCGAAAAAGCTGCATCAGGTGACGCCTAAAATTCAGCAAAAGCAAGGCACATCTGGTTAAATGTCTGTTAATCCTCAGGGCCGCAAATTTTAAATTTATTAAAAATTGCGGCCCTTATTTTTATGTTTATAAATCACAAACATTAGTTTAATTGAATTTTATTATTTTTGCACCTTCATTTCACAACAAAAAGAAAGATAAAGAGATATTACTGACCAGTAATGAAAGTACTGAAATTTGGAGGATCATCAGTTGGAGACGCCGAGAGGATCAGGATTGTTAAAAAAATAACAGAAAAAGAATCGCATCCTCTTGTGGTTGTTGTTTCTGCTTTCAGAGGTGTCACCGACGCCCTTAAGGCAGCCGGAGAAACGGCTGCAAAACATGATCCGCGATACAAAGATCTTCTTGGGGAGATTATTAGAAAGCACCGGACAGTATGCGACGAACTTTTACCGGTTATCACCACCGATACTGTCAGGCCTGCGGCAGAAGAGATTTTCACTGAACTGGATGAGACACTTAGCGGATTGTATCTGCTGAGAGACTTGAGCAATTACTCGCTCGACAAACTTTTAAGTTGCGGAGAAAGACTCTCTTCTCTTATTGTTTCAGCGTTTTTTGAAGGATCCACTCTTAAAGATGCCCGTGAAATAATAAAAACTGACAACAACTACGGCAATGCAAATGTGGATTTCGAACTTACCAACCAGCTTATAAAAAAGAGCCTTGGCAGGATTAAAGGTCTTGTCGTGGTGCCCGGGTTCATTGCAGCAACAAAAGACAATGAGACAACAACACTCGGCCGGGGAGGATCAGATTACACTGCAGCAATAATTGCAGCTGCACTGAATGCTGAAGCCCTTGAAATTTGGACCGACACCGATGGTTTCATGACAGCCGATCCCAGAAAGGTAGATAAGGCGTATACAATAGAAAGCCTGTCTTACCCTGAAGCAATAGAGCTTTCTCATTTCGGCGCAAAGGTAATCTACACTCCTACCCTGCGTCCGGTTTATAAAAAGCTGATCCCGGTATATATAAAGAACTCCTTCAATCCTTCAGCAGCAGGAACACGGATTGGTGAAAAATCACATAACGGAAGCCGGAGCCTTATAAAGGGAATTTCATCCATCGACCATATCGACCTTATAACATTGCAGGGCCCTTCGATGGTTGGCGTATCGGGTACATCGATGCGCCTTTTCGGCTCTCTGGCAGGCCGCAACATCAGCGTAATCCTGATTACACAGGCATCATCCGAATATTCAATAACATTCGCAGTAAACCCACCCGATACCAAAATGGCTGTTGAAGCCATAAACAAGGAGTTTGAAAGAGAGATATCCTTCAGAAAAGAGCTCAAACTTCTTGTTGAAAGGGACCTGTCGATTATTGCAATTGTAGGTGAAAAGATGAAGAACACTCCTGGCATATCTGCAACGCTTTTCAGGTCACTGGGCCGGAATGGCATCAATGTTGTTGCAACAGCACAGGGATCATCAGAGCTGAATATTTCTGTCGTCATCAGGAATGACAGTCTTAAGAAAGCATTGAATGTCATACATGACGGATTCTTCCTGTCAAAATACAAGGAGCTCCACCTTTTCATCGCCGGAACCGGATTTGTCGGAACGAGCCTCATTAATCAGCTGAAAAAACAGTCAGACATACTTCTCAGGGAACATAACCTGAAAATCAATCTGTTTGGAATAACAAATTCAAGAAAGATGCTCATAGGGAACAAGCCTGTCCCTCTGGAAAACTGCAGGGAACTTCTCTCAAATACCGGAGTGAAAAGCGATATTGATTCATTTATGGCGCAAATGACAAAACTTAATCTTAGAAATTCAGTGTTTGTCGACTGCACTGCCGATGCCAATGTCGCTTTAAAATATGGCTTTGCCCTTGACCAATATGTTTCGGTAGTTACAGCAAACAAAATAGCGTGTTCATCGGAATATTCATATTACCAGCAACTTAAATCGACTGCCGGCGAAAAAGGAATTCGTTTCATGTATGAGACAACAGTAGGAGCCGGACTGCCAATCATCAAGACAATCAATGATCTGGTTGTAAGCGGCGACAAAATACTGAAGATCGGCGCTGTCCTTTCAGGAACTCTGAATTTCATTTTCAACAATATCGGTCCGGAAATGCCGCTTAGTGAGGCCATCAGGACAGCAAAGGAAAAAGGGATATCTGAACCTGATCCACGGGTGGATCTCAGCGGTACCGATGTTGTCAGAAAAATACTTATACTGGCGAGGGAGGCGGGGTACTTAATTGAAAAAGAAGATGTTGAGGTCATTAAATTTCTGCCTGATGACTGTTTTAAAGGCAGTCTGGACAACTTTTACGCCAGGGTCAGGGAACTTGACGATGATTTTGAAAAGAAGCGTAAGATGCTTGCAAGTCAGAATAAGAAATGGAGATTCTTTGCCTCGCTTGACAACGGGAAGGCATCTGTGGAACTTATTACTGTCGATTCGACGCATCCCACATTCGACCTGGAAGGAAGCAACAACATTGTTCTCCTAACTACAGAACGCTACCGGGAACTACCAATGGTGATAAAAGGGTACGGAGCAGGGGCAGATGTTACGGCAGCCGGGGTCTTTGCAGATATCATGAGGGTAGTCAATGTTTAAAAAAGTCATTGTGAAAGGAACAGATATAAAATACATTTCAACAAATCTCAATGCCCGGCCGGTTTTATTCAGGGAAGCCCTGCTGAGGGGCCTGGCTCCTGACGGAGGCTTATATCTGCCTTCATCAGTACCGCTTCTGAATTCTGATGAAATGGAGTCATTGATGGGAATGGAATATCCGGAACTTGCTTCAAAAATTGTCGGGAAATTTACAGGCGATGACATCTCATCGGGAGAACTTGAATCAATATGCAGGGAGGTTTACAGCTTCAGCCTGCCTGTTGAACATGTTAAGGGCTCATCATATATTCTTAGGCTTGACCGTGGGCCTACAGCCTCTTTCAAGGATTTTGCGGCCCTCCTCATGGGAAGGCTTATGCAGCATTTTCTATCCAGGGAAAACAGGAATATAATTATCCTGACTGCTACTTCAGGAGACACGGGAAGTGCCGTTGCCAATGCATTTGCAGGACTTGGAAACATCAGAGTGATAATACTGTATCCGGCCGGAGAGGTGTCGGATTTGCAAAGAAAGCAAATGACTACTTTTGACGACAATATCAGTGTGATTGAAATCGGCGGAAAATTTGACGACTGTCAGAAGCTTGTTAAAAAAGCATTTATGGATGAATCGCTTTCAGTGTACAACCTGTCGTCGGCAAATTCAATTAATATCGGCAGGCTTTTGCCACAGTCGGTGTATTATTTCAAAGCATGGGCAGAATTGGCAAAAGGCATAGCTGACAAAATAGTCTTCAGTGTTCCATGCGGTAATTTCGGGAACGTGGCAGGAGGTCTGATTGCAGCCAGGATGGGGCTGCCAGTCAGGAAGTTTGTTATCGCAACTAACGAGAATAATGAAGTTCCCGAATTCCTTTCAGTCGGAAAATACGAACCAATTGCCCCCTCAAAGAACTGCATATCAAGCGCGATGAATGTGGGCCATCCAAGCAATTTAGCAAGGATTGTATCGATGTATGGAGGAATAATGGATGAGCATGGCAGGATAACAAAAGCACCTGATCTGAACCGCATGAGGAAAGAACTTTTTGCAATAAGTGTTTCCGACGAAATGACAAGGGCTTCTATGAAACAGTTTTATCATGATTACGGAAAGCTTCTTGAACCTCACGGAGCTGTTGCATGGCATGGACTTTCGGAATACCTGAAGACCATAGAAAACACTGAAAACGAAGGGATAATAAACGTAAGCCTCGAGACTGCCCACCCTGCAAAATTCAGGGAGGAAATCAGGTCGCTGCTTAACGTTGATCCTGTCATCCCTGATTCTCTGAAGACAATTGAATTCAAAAAAGAAGAATATATATCTTTAGAGAATAATTATCATTTGCTAAAAGACTACATAACTAAAAATTATTAATCATTATTACAGAGTTAAATGTATATAGTTTGCAGTGATCTTGAAGGAGTTCTTGTCCCCGAAGTGTGGATAAACGTCGCGAGATGGACGGGAATTGACGAATTAAAGCTTACGACACGCGATATAAGCGATTACAATGCATTGATGAGGCGAAGGCTGGAAATCCTGAAACAGCATGGAATTACGATTAACGACATTCAGAAAGTGATATCACTGCTTGAACTCATGCCGGGAGCGCTCGATTTTATCAACTGGCTGCATGGAAAGGTTCAGATGGTGGTTGTATCTGACACCTTTCGCGAATTTGCGGATCCGCTTCTTGCAAAAATGGGCTGGCCCGTACTGTTCTGCCATCACCTCACAATCGACAAGGACGGAAACATAACAGACTTCAATCTGCGCCAGAATGATGCAAAAAGGAAAGTTGTGGAAGCCATCCAGGATCTCAATTTCAAGGTAATTGCCATTGGCGATTCCTATAACGACATATCAATGCTCCGTCAGGCAGAATTCGGGATCCTGTACAAACCCCCGCAGAACGTAATTGATGACAACCCTGACATAAAAGCAGTAACATCCTATTCGCAGTTGAGACACCTTGTTTCTCAGATACTCGAAAAGGATAGCTTACAATAGTCCACATTATATTAAAATTGCCGGTCGTGAAAGCCTTGCGTTCTCTTTTTCTGCTGTGTCTCTTGCCTGTATGCCTGAATTCCCAGGAACTGCAGGAAGACCTTCTTACCGATGCCATGCATTCGATTTCAAGCCACGAACTGTTACAATATGTTCTCATTCAGTGTGACGAAAAATATCAGGGCAGGCTGACCGGGACTCCTGAATACCAGGAATGCGCGCAATGGCTTGCCGGGCAATTCAGAGACTGGGGTATCAGTCCGGCCGGAGACAACGGCTCATGGTTCCAGTGGTTCAATATTCCATACACTCTTGTCTTTCCTGACTGCGGGGTTGAAATGCATCTTACTCTGAAGGACGGGAGTGTAATTCTAAAATCTTATAAATATGTTACCGAATATATGCCGGGCTCAACTTCAGGCAACGGAGTGATTACTGCCGAAGTGGTTTATGCCGGCTATGGGATAACTGCTCCCGAGCTTGGTTACGACGATTACAGGGGAATCGATGTAAAGGGCAAAATAGTGCTGATTGAAAGGGAAGCTCCTGTTTCAACATCGGAAGGCCCTGACAAATTCAATCCGTGGTATGAGTATTCCTTTCATCAGTATAAACTCGCAAATGCTTTAAAACACGGAGCAGCAGGAATGCTTTATAACTATGGCCCCATTGCAAATCCCAACAACGACTATTATGACAACTTTATTTATGCACATGTCGGCGACTCAGTTGTAAGGGATGTCTTTGCCGGAACAGGCAAGGTTCATAATGAGCTCGTTGAAAGGATCAATCATACCCTTAAGCCACAGTCATTTAACACAGGGAAAAAAGTCACAATCAGGATGAGCACAAAACATTTTCCCGATGGCAGAGGCAGCAATGTCATTGGTATAATAAAAGGGTCGGATCCTGAACTGAGCAGTGAGGCCGTCATCATCGGAGCTCATCTCGATCATATGGGCAAATGTTATGAACTTATACCCGGGGCGAACGACAATGCATCAGCAGTGGCAGTCATGATGGGTGTTGCCAAAGCTCTTGCTGTAAACAAGATCCCGGTCAGGAGGTCGGTGGTTTTCATTGCCTTCGGTTCTGAAGAACAGGCACTTCTTGGGTCAAGGACTTACGTAAAGAACCCGGCAGTACCACTTGAAAAAAGTGTTTTGCTTAATATGGACGGCGTAGGTATTGGTCATTCTGTAAGTGCAACAGCAGGCATCGATTTTCCGCTGATGTATAATTTCATAGAAGAAGCCAATAAAAAGTATGTTCACAGAAGGATCAATGCAAGTTCATTTCCCAATCTTGGCAGGCCCCGCCTCGATGCAGCGATATTCCTGAGGGCAGGAGTTCCTTCCATCAGTTTTTCGACATATGGTTCAGAGAATTATTATCACGTTCCCCAGGATAACCCCGGTATAATAAAACCTGAGATAATGGAAGATCTTGCCCGGATTTTGTTTATCTCTGTGGTCAGGATGGCCAACAGTGCGGGTCCCCTTCGGTAAGCTTTTTTCCAATACAATTATTTCAGTATTTCAGAGGTATATCTGTCGGCAATATCTGACTGGTCTTTTGCAAGCCCGGATATTATTACAATTTTCCTGTCTTTCCATGCAAGGAAAATTGAGCCGTTATACCCATCAGTAAGAACAAACTTGTTGTCGGCCGTTTCCACGGGAGAAATACCTGTTGAGGCAATATATGTTTCCGCAGTCTTTCTGGCATCATCAGCAGAATTGCTCTCAATAATAAAAATGCTGAACACATCATTTCCAACCTGATACGAAGCCTTGAATCCCCTGTTCAGGAAGCTGTGCCCCAGGATGCTTTCATTAATATATACTTCTTCATTTTTTTTCAGGCCGTCTGATGGAAACAATGAAAGCATGGGCGGCATTGCTGCTTCGCCCTGAAGCATGGCTGCAATCCTTGCAGCCAGATTTTCTTCTTCATGCAGTACCTTTTCCTTTTTTGAGTATGTTTTTATTTTAACATAATAGTTTCCCTTGAAGAAATTAATGGCTCCGTCTGCAATATAACCCTGAGAACCAAGGTTCACAAACCGGAATGACGGGGAACGTTCTGAAGAGTAAATTCCAAATGCCATCGTATTATCGCTGTGCCTGTAGATCTCGGCTTTTATGACCGCTCTCCCCTTTTTATATTCTGCGACATGGACATCAATAAAACCATATGCAAGATAATTGTCAGCTGCGCCATCAATGAAATCCCACAGATTTTCCCTGACATAAACAGGATAGTCGGTTCTGATCTTATATCCTTTCAGTGCCGGGAAGGTAATGTCCTGAGCTACTGATGAGAATGAAGCGAGGCACAGAGTCATAAGACTAATAATCAGCTTGTTCATAGTTTTCAGGTATTAAAGGATAAACTTATCATGCAAGAAATTCAGCCGGCACATCACTGAGCCTTGAAATGTCGGCAATCTTGCTCTTTACATCAAAATTCCTGGAACATCGAACTGTACAATGCGAGGTGCAGCCTTTACACGGATCATTTCCATATCCCAGTTCCCTTATCAGTTCTCCTGCCTGGGCAGTGTTGTTATAGCCGTAAGCGTACATATATGCCCTCATGAGATCAGGAATTGCCAGTCCTTTCGGGCAGGCAGCAAGGCATTGCTGACAACCTGAGCAATAGAGGCCTTGTCCGGCGGCAGCAATGAGAATATCCTGTTTTTCCTGGTCAGTCATTGTAATATTACTCAGGATCTGGGCATTGAGATCGAGCTGGTCAAACTGGGTCATTCCCGGGATCGTCGTGGTGATATCCTCATTGGAAAGCACCCATTTTATTGCAGCAGTGGTATTTATGGGCTTTGTCTTTTCCTTGTCCATAAATCCCCCTCCTGCCAGAGTCTTCATGGCGACAATGCCTATGCCGGCTCCAGCTGCCTTATGAATGGCAGCATCCAGTTCTTTTCTGTACGCCTGCTGGAAATTGTATGATGTAAGAATAACATCCCATAGTCCCTTTGAAGCGGCAGCATTGATAACAGTGGCTTCATTCCTGTGGGTTGAAAATCCGATAAAACGCGCCTTGCCATCCTTTTTCAGCTTCTGTACCGCATTCACGACCGGTTTATAATCGAGCATTTCAGGATTACTGATATCATGAACATAAAGAATATCAACATATTCCATCTGAAGACGCGCAAGGCTTGCGCTGAACTTAGCCAGGAAATCATCAGCAGTGGTTTCCTGTGTAGGGGCTCCATCCCTGGTTATGCCAGCTGCTTTTACTTTGGTTGCAAGGAAAAAAGTATCACGGGGATAACTTTTAAGAAGGTTTCCGAGCATTGTTTCATTGTTTCCGTTCTGATACCCGTTTGCAGTGTCAAAAAGCCTGATTCCCTTATCGTAAGCAGCTTTGCACAGACCCGGGTTATCGGATCTCATCACCCCAAATGATACAACAGGGATTCTAAGCCCTGTTCTTCCAAGGGTTCTGTAAATTATATCATCAGAGCCCCGAGGCAATGATTGTGTTGTTGTTGATGGTAACAAAGTAATACCCGCAACTCCTGCAATTCCTGTTTTAAGAAATCCGCGTCTGTTAAGGTTCTTCATATTTGTCATTATTTCAAATTACGTATTCTGACTTCAATACTTGTATTTTTAAGCAATCTGACAAGCTCATCGGTATTCGTATCGCCATAATGATAAGGATATAGTATTGCGGGCCTGAATTCATTTGCAGCACCGGCGACCATTGCAGGCGTCATAGTATATGGCAGGTTCATTGGAAGAAACGCTACATCAATACCCTTAAGGTCTTTCATCTCGGGAATGTTTTCCGTATCGCCGGCAACATAAAACCGTTTATCTCCTATTGTCAAAATATACCCGTTTCCTGCTCCTTTCGGATGATATGGCTGGCCCTTCGATCGCTCATGAATGATGTTGTAGGCAGGAACAACTTCAATTTTGACGCTTCCGGTCGTCATTGTGTCACCCGGTTTTACTGCCTGTGCCCACGGAACCCTCGATAGGGAGGCATTGTTGCATAACATCACTGTCTCCGGTTTTCTGAGAGTTCTTATGAGATCAGCATCAAGATGATCATAATGCTCATGTGTAACCAGTATGAGATCTGCCTTTGGCAGATTATCGTAATTACCCGAACTCCTTACAGGATCGATATGAATGATAAAGTTACCGGTTTTGAACATCAATGAGCCATGTCCTATGAAGTACATTTCAACATCTCCAGCCGAAGTGCTGATTTTGTCAACTTCCGGCTGATTCCGGGAAAAAGCCTGACTAGTCATAGCCACAAGAATTAAAGTTAAACTTAGATTTCTCATTGCACATATCTTTTAGATTGCCAAGATAATAATATTTGTTCTACTACAGGATACCGGCAGAGCCTATTTGAAGAATTGAACAGAGAAACGATACCGGGGTAAAACAACAGAGATTATGCCAAAAACAATAGCCTGTCAAAATTGTTACACAATTACAGGGAAATATTGAAATTTTAAATAACTTTCCGTCAGAATTCAGGTACAGTGTTAATTAATTAACATTGATGTATTTAGGGTATAAAGGAAAGACAGTCGCTGTTTTATTTCTTCTGTTCACAATTGCTGCAAACGCTCAGACGGGTAGCGGGTACAGATATATTTTCGGGGCCGATCTGCATAAAGGCAATATAAGATCAGATGACCGGACGATAATCATTGATTATTCACTACCTGAGCTTTACGTTAACAGCCTGACGGACAGGAACGGATCATTCTACAGGCTGGCAGTGCCGGGGCATTCTCTTTCAAGTGATCCGGGGAAGCCCGAACTTCCTGTATTCAGCAGGCTCATCACCATTCCGGATGGCGCTTCAGTTCATGTTAAAATATCAGGCGTAAAGTCACAAAAGATCACTCCGTCGAGGAATAATATTCAGGGAATTCTATATCCTGCCCAGCATGGTGAAACCAAACAACAGGAAGGGCGGGAACCGGAATTTGTTTTCGACAGGAAGGTCTATTCGGCCAGAAAAACCATAGGATCAGATACCGTTTCAATCGAAACTCTTGGCAGGATAAGAGGCAAACAAATCTCAAACCTGGTTATATCACCCGTAAGGTATAATCCCCGGGCAAACCTTCTGGAAGTAATTACTTCCATGATCATAGAGATCAGATTTACAGGCGGTACTAATAAAGGAGACCCCTCTCCTTCCTCAGTCTCTGACCTTTTTAGTGAAACACTAGAAAAAGGTGTGCTGAACTATTCTCCCGCCGGCCTTATTACGGGTTTCTCCACTGAACCCGTGGGAATGATAATACTTACAGACACCACATTCCGAAAATGCCTTGAACCATTTTATAAATGGAAAACTCAAAAAGGGTTTAAACTGAATATCCTCTACAGGGGGGAAGGGACAACCGGTACCACATATTCTGAAATGAAGGAGGCTATTTCCAGGGTTTATTCGGAGGCACTGGCGAATGGACACGCTCCTGAATATCTTCTCATAATTGGAGATATATCGAGGATACCATATTACGGTACCGACAATATCACAGATATGTATTACGGTGAGACTGACGGTGGAAGCGATTACCTTCCCGACATGTATATCGGAAGAATACCGGCTCCGGATACCACATCAGTGAAAATTGCAGTTGAAAAAATACTGCAATACGAAAGATTCGAATTTGCCGACACCAATAAGTTCTATTCAAAAGCCCTGGTTTTTGCAGGCAAGGATGCTACTTATGCCAGCTATATGAATGGACAAATAAGATATGCCATTAATAATTACCTCAATGCAACAGGAAATATTTCGGAACGACATTTTTTCTATCCTGAAAGCACGACAAAGAAGGATTCAATATTAAAGCTGATTACAAAAGGAGTCTCCTTCATAAACTATACCGGACATGGCTCACAGTTCGGGTGGCTTCACGTAGACATTAAATCGCCTGATATAAGACTCTTGAAAAACCAGAATATGTATCCCTTCGTCATAAGCAATGCCTGCAGGACCGCCCAGTTCAATGACACAACGTCATTCGGGAATAAAATGCTGCTTTCCAGGGGAAAGGGAGCAATAGGCTTTATAGGGTGTTCAAACGATTCATACTGGGACGAGGATTTTATATGGGCCGTTGGCCCCGGCACTCCGGGACCCGACCCGAAATATTCATCGACAGGACTCGGAGCTTACGACAGGTTATTTCATACGCACGGCGAATTGCCATCCGACTGGTATATTTCTCTGGGGCAGGTCAATTATGCCGGTAACCTGGCTGTGAGTTCTTCCTCTTCCCTGAAGAAGAAATATTACTGGGAAACTTACACAGTACTTGGAGATCCCAGTCTGATACCATATATTGGGATTCCGCAACCATTTACCGTAACCATTCCTGACACGCTCCCTAACGGAATAAAATCGCTTTCACTGACCCTTGATCCATTTTCATATGTTGCTGTTTCACACGCTGGCCAGCTTTGGGATGCAACTCATGCCAGCCCTTCAGGCACGGCTGTGCTTGACATGCCCGGAATTTCAAATGACTCATGCCTTGTGGTCATCACGGGCCAGAACAGGATCCCGCTGATAAAGACTGTACATTTTGCCGACATTAACGACGAATTCATAAATCTTTCCGGTTCCGGAATATATGATCCGGCCGGCAATAACAATAACAAAGCCGATTACGGAGAAACAGTCAATCTGAGAGTTAAGATCAGCAACCTCGGATTGAAGGCGGCAAATGACGTGTCGGCATCCATCTCATCTTCGTCAGCCTGGGTGACAATAAACAAAAACAACGCTTTGATAGGCACTCTTGATCCCAAGTCAGAAATCACACTCAGCGACAAATTCAGTCTTACAATAGCTGATGACGTTCCCGATATGGGAATTATCACTGTCGATCTCACAATCAGTGACAGAACGACAGAGAAAAAGTACAGGATTGATTTCAGCGTTCATTCTCCCGTTCTCGAAATTTTAAACTGCGTCATTGATGATTCAGTCAACGGAAATAACAATAATGTTGCTGATCCCGGAGAGGAATTCGATCTTGTGTTCCAGGTGAAGAATAACGGCAGCAGCAATACATCGGGTCGGATAACTGTATCCAGCCAGGATTCCAGGCTTGAAATAATTGACTCAGATGTCAAATCAGGTGTTCTTCAGTTCGGTGAAATCTCGACAATTCCGGTTGCAGTGAAACTCTCGCAAAATGCCAGGCATGGTGATTATTTATCATTTCTTACACGGCTTGACTGCAGCCCTTACATTGTTGACAAGAATTTCCAGTTCAGGGTAGGACGCATAAGGGAAAGCTTTGAATCTGCTTCCTTTGAGGTATTTCCATGGATCAACCTGAGTGCAAAACCATGGGTGATCTCTACTGCCAATACATTTGACGGAGTTTTTTCCGCCAGGTCCGGAAGCATATCCCATAATTCGAGCTCTGCGCTTATCCTGAGAACATTCTTCCCTGAACCCGATACAATGCGTTTCTATTACAAAGTGTCCTCTGAGCTTACATACGACTATTTCCAGTTTAACCTGAACGGATCAGAAATTGTCAGGAGATCAGGTGAAACAAACTGGATAAAACAGTCTGTTCCGGTCCCTGCAGGCTATAATAAGATGGAATGGATCTATAAAAAGGATAATTCGGTATCACAGGGAGCTGATGCAGCCTGGATTGACCTGATCGATTTCTCAGGAACCGCAAGGGTAAACTATATCCAGAAGGACCTGGAGGTAGCCCGAATTATCACTCCTGTCCAAAAAGAGATTTATGGTCAGGAAGTCGTTTCTGTGAAAGTACTTAATGTTGGAACCGATACGCTTAACGGGTTTAACCTTGCATATTCAGTTAACAACAAATATCCTGTGATACAAAGCTTTAAAAACAAGATCACCCCTTACCAGGACTCGGTCACGGTTGTTTTTGACAGAAAAGCGGATATGGATCTGGGTGGTATTTATGAGATTTCCGTATTCGGATATGAAAATGAAGATGACTACATGCTTAATGACACTCTGAAAATCAAAGTTGTTAATGATGAAATAGAAGAATCTCTGACAGTTTTCCCTAACCCCTTTGCTGAACAGTTAAATGTGTCAGTGAACTCGAGGATATTCAGAAGAGTAAGGATCAGCCTGGCTAATCTTGCCGGCAAAGAGGTCTTTGTTGAAGAGCGGGAACTTGCTGAAGGTGAAAACCAGCTTACCATAAACACAAGTAATATTAGTCCGTCGATGTATGTTCTTCAGATCACCGGCACCGGCTTTTCAAAGGCAATTCCTCTGATTAAATTAAAACGGTGACAATTTTGATACATTCCTCCCTTCCTGTATTTTTGTTAATCCAATTAACCTTTTATGAGCAATTATATACCGACCCGGGATCAGGCTTTTGCCCTGTTCAGAAAGTATAACAATTCGGAAAGCCTTACAAGACATGCACTGGCTGTTGAAGGAGTAATGAGATATATGGCACGGAAAGCCGGTGAGGATGAGGAGAAATGGGGAATTATAGGGCTTATCCATGACCTTGATTATGAAATGTATCCGGAACAGCATTGCAGGATGACGGAGAAGATACTCCGGGAGAACAACTGGCCTGAAGAATATATCAGGGCGGTTTTGTCGCACGGATGGGAACTGGCCTCTGATGTAAAGCCGGAAACCAGGCTTGAAAAGACAATCTATGCCATCGATGAGCTGACCGGGCTTGTGGCTACCAGTGCTTTGGTAAGGCCTACCAGGAGCGTTCTCGACATGGAGCCAAAATCGGTAAAGAAAAAATGGAATGACAAACGTTTTGCGGCTGGTGTCGACAGGTCTGTAATAGAAAAGGGAGCTGCCATGCTTGGGGTAACACTTGATGAACTCATCTCTGACTGTATAGCAGGTATGCGCGAAGTGGCAGAAGAGATAGGTTTGAAGGGTTCCGTTTAGAAAATCGCCATTAAATCATTAAAAAAACAAGAGACGTCCTGGCCGGACGTCTCTTTGTTAATTATTTAACAGATGGGGAAAATTACATTTCCTTGATCTTGATATTCCTGAACCACACATCGTTTCCATGGTCCTGAAGGCCTATATAGCCTTCTTTTGCAGGATCGACGAACATTGGCCAGTCTTTGAATTTCGAATTTGCAACCATCTGTTTCCAGGCATCTGTCCAAAGATGGAACTCAACAACATTGGCTCCGTTCTGTTTGAAGACAACAGTTCCCTGGTAGCAGATTATTCCGACCTGGTTCCATTCACCTGCAGGTTTTGTATTCTGCGGATTGGCAGGAATGAGGTCATAAAGGGAACCTGCCATACGGTTGCCATTGGTTCCAAGTTTGGCGTCGGGATGACGTTCATTGTCGAGGATCTGCATTTCAGGTGCAGATTCATAGATCGGGGTACCGGCAATTTCTTGTCCGAGGATAAAAATACCGCTGTTACCTCCGGGAGATATCTTCCATTCAAGAGACAGTTCAAAATTGCTGAACTTCTTGTCATAGATAATATCACCGCCAGCGCCACCGGCTTCACCGGCGCCCGAACCAATGCAATGAAGTGTGCCATCAACTATTTCCCAGCCCTGAGCGGGAAATGTCGGTTTATTATAACCGCGCCAGCCTGCAGTTGAAGTACCATCAAAAAGCACTGTCCAGCCTTCATCAGCAGCAGGAGCAGCCTGTTGTGTTGTTGCAGCTTCCTGTCCGGCCTTTTTGCCTTTTGAACCACATGATGTTGCAAGTCCGGCGACCAGAACACATGATAAAAGAATGTTGAATAATTTCATTTTAATCATCGTTTATGTTAATACTCAGGCATTGTCGATATTCCTGACACTATGCAGGCATCTCAGGCAATGACCAGGGAGCACGGTAAGTGTGCTTGATCATTTCGTTTGCAAATTCACGTGCATTGATTGTGATATTCGGCCTGTCAAATTTAGGATCACCGTCAATGATTGTGAAGTTATCTGAAATTGTCAGACGGACCTTGTCATCGGCAGAAATGTTGGTGAATTCCATTTTTTCACCATTCCATTCGAGTTCTTTGTTAAGACCCTGGAGACGAACGGCAAGAACACCCATAACAACCATTTCATTGAACGGACCTGCTTCCGAGAAGTCTGATTTTGTCTTGACTCTTGTTTCCGGGCTTTCCTTGCAGGCACGTACCCAATCCATTTCATGGCTTACTCCATCCGGAAGTCTGCGTTCAGTCTTGGGAGCAGTGGGAACGCGTCCTGAAAGCAGCCAAGGATCCCTTCCGTAGCAACCGCAGATGAGTTTGTCTTTTGTACCATGGAAAATAACACCACCACCGGCATTGTTCATGTTTTTGCCTGCGGGCCATCCGGCCGGTTTCATTGGCTGAAGGCCACCATCATACCATAAGACTTCAACTTCAGGATATTTTACTTTTGATCCTTTTGGAGCAACTCTTGCAGGATATGTAAGTTTTACCATTTGGGCATTTGGTGCACAGTCGGTAAGCAGCAATGTTGAGTTGCCCTGTGCCTTGATCGGGTACTGAAGTTTAAGACCTTTGAAAACAGGATGCAGAATGTGGCATGCCATGTCACCAAGTGCGCCTGTTCCAAAATCCCACCAGCCACGCCAGTTCCATGGTGTATAAAGGCTGTTGTAAGGACGCATTTTGGCTGGACCGATGAAAAGATCCCAGTTAAGTGTATCAGGAACCCATTCACCCTTTGGAACATTAAGTCCCTGTGGCCAGATTGGTCTGTCGGTGAAAGCTTCAACGAGTTTAACATCGCCGATTTCTCCGTTATTGAGCCACTCAACCGTCAGGTTGACGCCTTCACCCGATGAACCCTGGTTACCCATCTGGGTCGCAACCTTGTATTTTGCGGCAAGTTTGGTCAGAAGCCTTGATTCATACACCGTATGTGTAAGAGGTTTCTGTACATAAACATGCTTTCCAAGGGTAATAGCGGTGGCTGCAATGATTGCATGAGTATGATCAGCTGTTGCAACAATAACTGCATCAATTGATTTACCCATCTCATCATACATTTTTCTCCAGTCCCAGTAACGTTTTGCATTAGGATTGGCTTCAAAAACTTTCTTTGAATAACCCCAGTCGACATCGCAGAGCGCTACAATATTTTCAGTCGGAGAAACGGCTTTCAGGTTTGAATTACCCATACCTCCGATACCGACGACAGCAATATTAAGCTTGTCGCTTGGAGCCCTGTGGCCCAATCCGCTGACAACCTGGCTGGGAACAATTGTGAGTCCGGCAGCTACCGCTCCGGTTGTTCCGATAAAGTTGCGGCGTGTGATCTTGTTGGAATTCTCTTTCATTGTCAGGTATTTTAAGTTTATTGTAAAGATTGGATTTATTTGTAAAATTAATAAATTCCGGATGAATGCAAGTAATAATTGATTAAGATACTGGATGCATGTTTTCAGTATTTGCAAATTGATTTTTAATCATCAGGTCGCAACCTTCAACATGCATCCTTCAAAATGAATCAGTGTTTTTACAGTTCTCTTATCCAGATATTTCTGAAAGCAACAGGATTTCCGTGATCCTGAAGCACCAGTGGCAATGCACCATGTTTCTTTATCGAATATTCAGGTATTCCAACATACAAAGTTGGCCCTCTCAGACTTACATTGTTCTGGATCAGAACTCCGTTCTGGAGAACAGTAACCCTTGGAGGGGTGAAATATGATGTACTGTCGTTGCCGAAGCGAGGTGCTGTATAAATAATGTCATATGATTGCCATTCACCAGGTTTCCTGCAAACGTTTACAAGGGGTGCATACTGCTTGTATAGAGCGCCAGCCTGTCCCTGCCTGTATGTAGGATTGTCATAGCTGTCAAGCACCTGTATTTCATAAAGGCTCTGGAGATAAACCCCGCTATTACCCCTGCCCTGTCCGCTTCCTGTCACATTTTCCGGAGTCTTCCATTCAATATGAAGCTGGAAGTCGTTGAATTTTCTCTTTGTCTGGATAACACCGGATCCCTTGACACAAACAAGTGAACCATCCTGAACAATCCATTTTGTCGGATTTCCCCTGCTGTCTTCCCATTCCTTGTTGACGTCAGTGCCGTCGAAAAGGATTATGGCATCTGAAGGAGGCATTCCGACCTGGGCCGGGGGTTCAATAACTTTCACCGGAGGATCGAAAAATTCAGTCATCTGAGGAGTCATGCGTGCCGGGTATTGCTGAGGTTCGGCAGTCTGGCCGGGCTGACCCATTTGTGCAGGAGCCTGACCTGGCTGGCGTGACTGGGCCGGACGTTGCCTTTCCTGGGCTGTCAGGGCCAAAGCCGGAAAAAGAAGTAAGGCAAAAAACAGAAGTTTTTTCATTTTGTTAAAATTTTAAAGAATTAGTATTGATACTAAGGGTAACTTTCAGATCAGTTGACAATCATTTATTTAAAGAATTAAGAGGGTGATTTGAGTGACGGATTATTTTTGTCCCGACTCAAAACACCCTCTCAAAATTAATCAGATTTTTACTGGTTAAACTACACTGTCATAGTTTTAACTTTTTTTAATAACCCGGGTTCTGCTGTAAATTCGGGTTTGCATCAATTGCTGTTTGAGGAATCGGGAACAGAAGGCGGTATTCAGGAAGTCGCTCTGATCTCCATCCGGGAATCGGGTCCAGGAATGTTCCGAATCTGATCATGTCTTGTCTGCCCCAGTTTTCCCATGCGAGCTCAAACCTGCGTTCGAGGTAGATATCATTAAGGGTGACACTGGTTTTTAGTTTGGCAGGATCATCGAAAGCTCTTTTCCTGAGCTCATTGACAAGCCTTGTTGCTTCTTCATTATCCTGGTCAAGTCGTACCAGACATTCGGCTTTCATGAGGTAAACATCTGCAAGCCTGTATATAGCGCAGTCGTTTTCCATGGCAGTTGCACCTTTTTTGTACTCCCACTTGTTGCAGCGTGCTCCGTCTTCCTGCTCAACCTGTCCCCAGCCGTCAGCATCAATCGCATATTTCATGGTTACGTCAACCGTGTGGATCAAAGGACGTCCGTGAGCCGTTACTATTACCTCTCCGGTCGACGGATTTATCATCGGGCCGATCAGGAAACTTCCAAGATATCGTTTATCATCAGGATCAAATGATTTCACATAATCAGGCATTGCGCAGATACCATTGTTGGCACTTCCCGGAAGCCCAAGAGCTATAGGATCCAGATAATGGAGGGTGTAGCCGCGGGCAGGGAAGGAACTGGTAATACTGTTAACAGCAACCAGGATGGCTTCTTTTGAATTCTCGTTATTGGCGCTGAACTGACCTTTCCAGTCGGCCTCAAGTTTATAAGGCAATCCCATAATTACGTTGCATGCATCTATACATTCCTGCCATTTAGGGCCACCTGCAGGATTCCACACCATAGCATTAAGATACATTTTTGCAAGCATGAAATAAACTGCACCCTTTGTGAATTTGCCATAGCTGGCAGGGGTAACGTCTGCCCTGATCTTATCCTTAATATCATTAAGTTCCGATAGAACCCAGTTATAGACTTCTGCCCTTGATTTTGTAACAGGTTTGCTGAGATCAGTAAAGTCTGTCACAAGGGGAACATTTCCGTAGCAGTCAATAAGTTCAATATACCTCATCGCCCTTGCAGCCCTGACCTGGCAGAGATATGGTTCCTTGTCAGCTATAGCCTGGCTCTGATTGATAAGGTATATGATCTGGTTGAAGTTAGTAATTCTCGAGTAACTGTCGTTGTAGATTCTTATAGCAGCACTGGTTTGAGGCCTCCATTTTCCCTGGGTCATTTCCTTATATGCACCGCCATCCCACCAGTCACCACCCCTTCTTGTAGGGGTAACTGACATATCGGTGCAGTTTTCCTTGGGGGCAGGACTGCCAACGCAGTTAAAGTCCCTCAGACGGGTGTAGATAGGAGCTATAAGCGAGTTGATCTCAGCTTCTGTAGTTCCATAGGTATCCATAGGTATCTGGGTATATACCTCCTCATCAAGATTCGTACATCTTACTGTCATTAATCCAATGAGCATCAATAATGCAAAGTATAGTGATAACTTTTTCATAATCATTCAATTTTAAAGTTAAAAAGTTACATTTATGCCCAACAGGAAAGTCCTTGATTTAGGGTAATATTCCCTGCCTTCAATACCTGGATCAAGTCCGCTCATTGACACTTCAGGATCAACTCCCTGATATTTTGTTATTGTGAACAAATTATGGGTTGTAGCATATAATCTTATCCTGCTGATTCCCAGCATATCCTTAGGCAAAATTGAATATGACAACGTCATATTGTCAAGTCTTGCGAAAGATCCTTTTTCAATGTAATAGCTGTTATAGAACGGGCTCTGTTTCAAACCAAGTGTCAGTCCTGCATACAGTGCATTTGCACCTGGCAGCCACTGAAGGTTGGCATATGACATTTTTGAGAAGTTAAGCACATCGTTGCCATAAACGCCGCGGATAAAGAAATTCAGATCCCAGTTCTTGTATGTCAGGTTGTTGCTGATACCATAAGTCAGTAAAGGCTGTGCCTTACCTATATATGTATAGTCACCAACTGTGAATCCGGGAATTCCGTCAACCATGTCGTTGAGAATATATTTTCCGGCATCATCAATTCCAAGACATTCAGGGCCAAAAAACTGTCCTACCTGGTAACCTTCCTGGATAATATGGGTTGTATTTGTTGAACCTCCCCTAACCCATGCGCTTCCTGTCTTTATAACAGAAGTGGTGAATTCTTCATTGGAAAGGGATACAATTTTGTTCTTGTTATGTGCTGCGTTTACAGACATTGTCCATCTGAAATTTGATTTTCTTATGACATCACCGGTAAGTGTAAGTTCAATACCCTTGTTGCTCATTGATCCTACGTTAGCTGCCATTGTTGAATACATATATGGAGGAACGGGGACTGCATAGTTGTAAAGCAGGTCATTGGTAGTCTTGTCATAGTATTCAATTGTACCGCTCAATCTTGCTTTGAACAGGCTGAAGTCAACTCCCACGTTGAACATCGATGTCGTTTCCCACTTAAGGTTCGGGTTCGGGTTCTGGCTTACAGAATAAGCTGTGTGCCATTTGCCGTTATCATAATACAGTCCTGATGAACCGTACAGCGACATTGACTGGTATGGAGCGAGACCGCTCTGGTTACCTGACTGGCCGTAGCCAACACGCAGTTTCAATTCATCGAGCCACCCTTTTGTACCCTGCATGAAATTCTCATCAATTATTCTCCATGCGAAAGAAATTGAAGGGAAGGTACCCCATTTATTGTTCTTTCCGAATTTTGATGAACCGTCACGACGTATTGCTGCTGACAGGATATACTTATCAGAGAGTGAATAATTCAACCTTCCGAAAAATGATATCAGCTTACTCATATCTGCATAAGATGAAACATCACCTGTCAACAGGTTTTCACCAGCGCTGAGGTTATTGAATCCGAATATGTTAGTGACAAAATAGCGGTTTCGTGCAAATGCCTGCTGGTAATGGTTCTCCTCATATGAATAACCTCCCAGAAGGTTTACATCATGGTTCCCGAATTTTTTCCCGTAGGTAACGGTGGTCTCGAGAAGCTGTTTGTCATAGGTTCTCTGTTCGCGTGATGCAATACCATTGTCGGCTCTTCCATATCGGGTCCTTGAATCGGTATAGTCTGCATAATCGCGCGATTCACGTTCCTTATAGAAGTTTACTCCTGCGGTTAGACCTTCGATGATAGTGAGGTTTGCCTTGCCATTGACATAGATAAGTCCGGTTTTCTTCGGGAACTTGTTGTATGTCATGTTTCTGACCGGATTACCCTGGTCATATTCATCAGAATCCCACCATGTACCGTCTTCATATTTTACAGGGATCGTAGGCACCACGTTATAGCACAGCACGAAGTTCCTTGTATCCGTAGCCTGATAGTCTCTCTGGTTCAGACCTCCTGAAACGGAAAGATCCAGTTTATTTTTCAGTGCTTTCTGATTTACTGCGAATCTGGTATTTAAACGTTTCTGGTAATTATCCATAACAACACCTTCCTGGTCGAGGTATGAAAGAGAAACCCTGTAACTGTTGGTAGCACCAGCACCGGAAATTGAAAGATCGTGGTTCTGGGTTATACCGGTTCTCATTATCTCGTCAAACCAGTTTGTGTTTGCGCCCTTATCAAAAACGGATATATCAACATTATTGTCCTGAGCCCATTTTCTGTATTCGGCTGCTGTAAGAACATCAGGAGTGTTTGAAACTTTGTCAATGGCAAAATAGCCATTATAATCTACTGTTGTTCTGTCCTTAGTGCCTTTTTTGGTTGTTATAAGGATAACACCGCTGGCCGATCTGGAACCATAGATGGCTGCAGCAGAAGCATCCTTCAGAACGCTGATTGACTCAATATCCTGGGGAGCAACTGAGTTCAGGCCCAGCCCCGGTACACCGTCAATAACAACAAAAGGCTCGCTGCTCCCGGTAAGGGATGATGTACCCCTTAACCTCATTGATTGTTCTGCCGTAACATCCCCTGTTGATGTTGTAATCGTCAGACCAGCAACCTTACCCTGGATAAAGTCGGCAGCTGTACGGGTCACTCCTGCGTTGAAGCTTTTCTCCGCGACGTTCGCAACTGAACCGGATATTGCTCTTTTCTGCTGTGTTCCATAACCGACCACAACAATTTCATCGAGTCCGATGGCACTTTCAGCCAGTGTAACATTAATTGAAGACTGTGAACCTACGGTGACTTCCTGAGTCGTGTACCCTACAAATGAGAATACGAGTACCGAATTGGCGGAGGCAACATTCATCGAAAACTTTCCGTCAGCATCTGAAATCGCTCCATTCAGGGTGCCTTTCTCAAGAATATTTACACCGGGCAAGGGCTGATTGTTTGCATCAGTGATACGGCCGCTTACCGTTTTTTGCTGATCTTCCGATACAGAGGCGGCAGAAATCTGAAAAGTACCTGACAATAATAAAACAATTGCCAGTCCCATTAGCAAAACGTGTTTTTTTAAACACGTCAGCAATGGAACAAAGTGTGAATTTTGTTTTGTCATTAAGAATAAATATTAGGTTAGTAAAAGGTTTTGATGGCTATAAAGATAGCGACAAAAAAGACCGTATACGGCCGGATTCAAGATTCGTTTTGTTTCATAGGCTTCGGTTTAGGTTAGTAGGGTAAAATTTTCCGAATACAAAATACTAAAAAAATATTAAAAAAAACAATACTTAAAAACATATTATGTAAAATAGTACTTTTGGACACTCAGCCATGAATTGGACGATGAGCTGTAATCCTGAACTTCTGTTTATTGAAATTTAATTATTCTGCCGGTAACACTCTGATATGAAACATTCTGTAATCTTTTTACTTGCATTTTGCCTGATCGGGTCCTGTAAACCCACCATGAATGAAGAAAACAAACTTTTGACATTGCTTCCGCCTTCGGAAACCAATGTTGACTTCGTGAACAAGCTTACAGAAACGGAACAGTTTAATATGATCCAATACCTCTATTTCAATAACGGGGCCGGAGTCGCTGCCGGGGATATCAACAACGACGGCCTTGTGGATCTTTATTTTACATCAAATCAGAATCCAAATAAGCTCTATCTTAACAAAGGCAACTTTGTATTTGAAGATATCACCGGAAAAGCAGGGGTTGCAGGCCAGGGCGACTGGAAAACCGGTGTTACAATGGCAGACGTAAACGGAGACGGGTTCCTTGACATATATGTTTGCCAGGTAGGAAATTACAAAGGCATTCATGGCAGAAACCAGCTCTTCATAAACCAGGGAGATCTTACATTCAAAGAAGAAGCAGAAAAATATGGGCTTGACTTTCAGGGATTTTCAACTCAGGCAGCATTCTTCGACTACGACCGTGACGGTGACCTCGACATGTACCTTCTGAATCATTCAGTACACACTTCCCGCAGTTACGGGGCCAGCGATCTGCGTTTTGAACACGATTCGCTTGCCGGCGACAGACTTTACAGGAACGATGAGGTCAAGGGAAACCGCTACTTCAATGATGTAACAACCCAGGCAGGCATTTTCAACAGTCAGATAGGATATGGCCTTGGAGTCAACATTAACGACATCAATAATGATGGCTGGCCTGATATTTATATTTCAAACGACTTTCACGAGGACGACTACTTTTACATTAACAACGGTAACGGTACTTTCACTGATAAATTCAAGGATTACATGCGGCACACAACCCGATCATCGATGGGGAATGATGTTGCCGACTTCAATAATGATGGCCTCCTCGACGTGATTGTTCTGGATATGCTTCCTGATGAAGAAAAGATACGCGTCCAGTCGGGTGGAGAAGATGAATATGACTTATACCTTATGAAGATAGGCTACGGTTATGGTTATCAATTCGTACGCAACAATCTGCAGCTTAACCTGGGAGACGGAATTTTCAGCGAAATCGGGAGGCTTTCCGGAATATTTGCAACTGACTGGAGCTGGGGACCTTTATTCTGTGATGTTGACAACGACGGACTTAAGGACATTTTCATTGCAAACGGCATCTACAGAAGGGCAAATGATCTGAACTATGTTAAATTCTTAACTGATAATGAATTTTTCTCTGCCGAGGATAATAAAAACACTCCCGATAAGGTACTGTACGAGAAAATGCCCCTGTATCCCTGTTATAATTTTATTTTCAGGAACAACGGCGACCTTACGTTTACAAATATGGCAAAGGAATGGGGCTTTGACACCCGTTCATTTTCTAACGGAAGTGTTTATGCGGATCTCGATAATGACGGTGATCTCGATCTTGTCGCAAACAACATAAATGAGCCGGCTTATATCTACAGGAATAATGCTTCCGAAACACGAGACAATCATTTTTTGTCGTTTGTTCTGAAGGGTAAAGGTCTGAATCCATTTGCTATCGGAACTCGTATCACGATATTTTCAAATAAGGAAAAACAGGTTGTCGAACAATACCCCACCAGAGGTTTTATGTCGTCAAGCCTTGGTGCACTTCATTTCGGTCTGGGCAGGAATGATAAAGTTGATTCAGTTGTCGTCCGCTGGCCTGATATGACAGTTGAGGTTATAAAAGATGTTGCTTCCGACCAGATCCTGACGCTCGATGCAGTCAATGCCGGTAAACCACGGATTGATACCGGAACCGGAAACAAAAATGACCTGCTGGTATCCCGAGCAAATATACCAGGGCTTGATTTCAGACATCAGGAAAATCAGTATTACGACCTGAACAGGGATTTTCTTGTACCACATACTCTTTTGTCAGAAGGGCCCGCACTTGCCGTTGCTGATGTCAACGGCGACGGTCTTGAAGATATTTTCATTGGAACTGCCAGTGAGCAGCCTTCAGCCTTATTTGTTCAGCAAACCGACGGATCCTTCAGGGATAAGCTACTGCCGGTATTCATCAAGGACCTATATTCTGAAGATGTTGATGCCGTATTTTTTGATGCAGACGGCGACAGGGATCAGGACCTGTATATTGTCAGAGGTGGCTGTGAAGCCTCCCTTGGAGATCCGCTGCTTGCCGACAGACTGCTGATCAACGACGGTACGGGTGATTTAAAGGAAAGTGAAAAAGGATCTCTTCCATTCACCTCCAACAACGGCTCATGTGTTGCAGCCGGCGATTTTGACAATGACGGTGATATAGATCTTTTCGTCGGATCAAGGGTGGTACCAGGCGCTTACGGAATCTCTCCAAACCAGCTTTTGCTCGAAAATGACGGGAGTGGCCATTTTAAGGATGTCACTGAAAAAAGAATGAAAAAGCTGAAAAAGCCCGGTATGGTAACCGACGCTGTATGGGTTGACTATGACAAAGACGGTGATCAGGACCTGATACTGGTCGGCGAATGGATGAAAGTGACCGTATTAAGAAATGACAATGGATACTTTAAAGATGCAACAGGCTCAGCCGGTCTGAAGGAGACCTCAGGATGGTGGAACAGTATATATGCAACAGATATTGACAACGATGGTGACACTGACCTTATTGCCGGGAATATAGGGCTCAATACCAAGATGAAGCCTTCCGCCAAAGAACCCGTGGAAATGTATCTCAATGATTTTGACGGCAATGGGACGCTTGATCAGATCATCTGCGCATATGAGGATGGAATTAGCTATCCTGTTGCACAGGTCGATGAATTGAAGAAACAGATCCCAGGTCTTGATAAAAAGTACCCCAACTATTCTGATTTCGCCGGAAAAACAGCAAAGGATATCTTTGGCAGCAAAGCTATAAACCGGTCGTTAAAGAAGAAGGCTGTTATGTTTGAAAGCTGCCTGTTCCTAAACGACGGAAAGGGAAAGTTCATTAAATCAGCGCTGCCAACAGAAGCCCAGTTTTCTCCTGTCCGTGACATAATATCACATGACCTTGATAAAGACGGGAAGACAGATATTCTTCTCGTCGGCAACGATTACACTGCCAAACCGAATTACGGGCGCTATGATGCAAGTTATGGATGGTGCCTTCTGAGTGATACGGCAAGTACCTTCAATGCCCTATTCCCATCGGCAAGCGGATTCCGAACAGATGGCGATACTCGGAAAATCGTAATGTTGGATGCAGCTGGTAAAAAATACTTTGTTGTCGGAGTAAACAACGGGAATATTCAGATCTTTAAATGCCTTAGATAAATTTAATCTTGTTCCATCAGTCAGGGTTATTGACCTGTCATTTTAAATACCTGCACGGGCGCATTGCTTCCCGCAGCGACCAACAGTACATCTTTTTTTGTTTTCAGCTTTATAAAGTCACGGATCTCTCCTTCCAGCCTGAAACCTGAAACCTTTGCCGGTATGTTTTTAAATCCGCCTTTCCCGTTACCCTGCAGAAACGTACCATAGCTGGAATCATAACGACCTGTCTCGGGCTTGGCATTGAAAAGATTTCCTCCCAGCAGAATATCAAGGACTGAGTCGCCGTCGATATCACCAACAAAAGCCGCATAAACGGGAGAAAACTGTGCTTCAACAGGAAGGTCACCTTTTGAAAACTTACCTGAACCATCATTGATAAAAACTGAGGTTTCCATCAGGTATGCCCTGAGTTGAACCGAATTTTTCAATTGTTCAGGAGAAAAGATATCGGTTATTTGCTGATCCTTATACATTTCATATTTGGGATATTTTCTCCCCAGGGCTGGTATCTGACGGGTAAGATCATGCTTCAGAGCAAACGGATAGGAAAGTTCACCATCAAAGGCACATATTATCTGTTCAACTGTACCGTTAAGATCAAAATCATTGACATACATACTTACAGGCTTGTTCCCGGATGCACGGAAGCGGGAATTCAATCCGTGGTTACCGGCAATAAAGTCGATATCACCATCGTTGTCAAAATCACCTGATGCCAGACAGTTCCACCAACCTTCAGTACGTAACTGGCCAAAAGCATCCTTTTTCTCTCTGAAAACACCTTTGTCATTAATAAAGACCTTCAGCGGCATCCATTCCCCGGCAACAATCATATCTTTATCGGTATCTCCGTCAACATCTTCCCATAGCATATCTCTGATCATGCCAATATTTGTCAAATCAGGAGCCAGTTTTGATGTCACGTCAAAAAACTTTCCTTTGCCATCATTTTCGAGCAGGTAGCCATTTGCCGGAACTCCGTATGCAAAAGGCTTCAGCCGTATTCCGGCAAAAATCTCAATAACACCGTCATTGTCAAAATCACACGGCTTTATACAGGATGTGCTCTCATATCTGCCGGCCGGCAATACCTGGGCTGATTTTATGAAACGACCTTTCCCGTCGTTTAAATACAGGCGGTCGGCGAGGGCTGAAGAACTTTCCGGAAACTCATTCCCTCCACTTGCAACATACAGGTCGATATCTGAATCACCGTCAGCATCGAACATTGCACAATCAGTATCTTCAGAGGTCTTGTCTTCATAAAAAAGGCTTGTATCGGAAGGAATGAACCTGCCATTTGCCTGCTGAATCAGGAGTGCCCCGGGCTGATCTTTTGCACCACAAATAAAAAGATCTTCAAGACCATCGGCATTCACATCCCCGCTGCACATATGAGGTCCCTCCGTCGACATCATGTGGTACAGGAGAGGATCACGTTCAAAATCATTAAACTCATTTTCAATATGAACAAAGTCGATAAGTTTGCCAGTGCTTATATCTTTAAAGTATTTGTCGCCTCTTCTAAGTGAATCCGCTGAATGATATTTTAAACCCAGAGCATCCTCCTGTTTCAGTTCAAGAGTCTGTCCGGCTGCCACATCTTTCAGTATAGTCACTTTGTCATCAGGCCATTCAACGATCAACGAATCAAGAATGTCAATAGAGCCAAGGCCAAGGTTGGGGCGGTTGTCGCTTGTTGAAAGATAACCGCGCATAGGCATCTGTTCCAGATAAAAAGTTCTTCCATTGCTTTTTGCAGTGATTTTGGCCCCGATAGCAGACGTATTCAGACCCGATCCCCTGAGGATAATCTTCAGATAGTGATTATCCGGAAGAAGTCTGTCTGTTTCGTTACGATAAATAAAGACCGGCATATTAACGTTATTGACCACCAGGTCGAGATCTCCGTCATTATCAAGATCACCGTAAGCTGAGCCATTCGAAAATCCGGGCTCGTCAAGGCCCCACTCTCCGGCAACATTCCTGAAGTTATAATTTCCATTGTTTTTAAAAGCATAACTTGGAATTTTCACTGAAGGGATAGCATCGATGAGTGCTTTGTAATCAACTTTGTTATCGGTGATTATTGACATCACCATGTCGCGGTTTGAAAAATACTGCAGGTAATCCTGATCTGTAAGGTCCTTATATATTCCGTTGGCCACGAAAATATCCTTCAATCCGTCATTATCAAGGTCCATAATCAGCGCGCCCCACGACCAGTCGGTGGCATTAACTCCTGCGAGCCGGCCTATTTCGCTGAATGTTCCGTCTCCATTGTTAAGCTGTAGCATATTGCGGGTAAATTGCTGGTAATAACCATTTCTGATATTCGCCGAATAGCTGTTCCAACTGTCAAAAGTAGTTTTGGTCTTGAGGCGGTCATTATGCTCAGGCACCATATCTGTTGCAAAAATTTCGGGGTAGTGATCGTTGTCAATATCCGCCATATCAGCCCCCATCGAAGCAGCCGATATTGATCTGATCATTTTTGGAAGAGTTTCTCTGAAGGTCCCGTCATGATTGTTCAGATAAATATAATCCCTTTCAAAGAAATCATTCGATACGTAGATATCCATCCAGCCGTCCTGATCGATATCTCCCACTGTAACTCCAAGGCCGAAACCAATTACGCTTCCCAGGATGCCTGCTTTCTCACTTACATCAGTAAAGTGATTGTTATCGTTTCTGAAAAGCTTGTCGCCCCCGATAGAATCTCTCACGTGCCTGAGGTTTTCTTTCAGATTGAAGCTTCCTATAGCCCTTGATGAATTGTTAAGAAGATACATATCAAGGTCCCCATCCTTGTCGTAGTCGAAAAAAACGGCATGTGTCGAGTAACCACGGTCGTCAAGTCCATACTCATTCGCCCTTTCGGTAAAAGTCCTGTCACCATTGTTTAAATACAGCTCATTGTGCCTGTCATCACCTTCGAGGTTACCTGAATTACAAACATATATATCAATTAGCCCGTCGCCGTTAACGTCGGCCATGGTGGCTCCTGTAGACCACTGACCTTTCCCTTTTATACCTGCACTTTCTGAAATATCTTCAAATTCAAAGTTTCCCTTATTCAGATAAAGTGCATTGGCCCCCATGTTTGAAGTCAGAAATATATCAATAAGACCATCATTGTCAACATCCCCCAGAGCCACACCGCCTCCGTTATAAAAATTCCTGTAAGTATAAATATTGAATTTGTTTTTCAGCTGAATATCGTAGTTAAGCTGATTCACAAACCCTGCATGAGTGGCCGACCCGGGCATGGATGTGAAGAGTTTTCCCCTGTTATTTCCGCCAGGCCGGCCGCAGGCACAAAAAGACATTATCAGAATAACGATATATACAATTTTAAACAGTCTGATTCTTCCGGTTATCATATTCTATTTCTGTTCTTCATTACTTCCGAGGTGAAACAACTTTTCCCAGACTGTCATTTACTGTCTGTTTTACAGACATATCGGTAAAAACTGCCCAGACCGTCATCTCATTTTCCCTGAAAATGGTTATCCTGCGGTTGCCGGTGATCTTGACATAAGCAGATCCTTTTTCCGGATGATTAATTTTCAGGAACCGATCACCATATTTCTTCTCGAACCATTTCAGAACATCTATCTGAAGGCTGTCCGATGATAAGCTCTTGTTCCATGGTGCCCATCCGGTATACTGGAATTTTACAGGCATCTCAGATATCTTTCCATCAGTAAAAGAAGGATAAAAGTTCATCGAGGCCGGATATTTAAGTTCATCCTTCATAATGTATTCAACGGTGGTATTGCTGGGACCCTGTTTTATGAGTCCCTTGTGGTTCAAATTCCAGCAATGGACATAGAATTCCTTTTCAGGCATTCCAAGATACATTCCCATAAACAATGAATCCTGGCGCACTCCGCTTGACAGTTCGTGTTTTAATTTCCTTTCGTACCTTGACCTGGGGGTACAGGAGACAACAATAAGTCCCGCTGAAAGTGCGATCAGAAAGATACGGATCAGACTGTTCTTCATATAAATATATCAGTATTTGTAAAAGTGTAAATTTTCGTTGTTTCTTGCAACAATAATGACGGATTCGTTTCCTGTCCTGACAATCTTCATGTCTCTTATATCTCCCCTTGAAAAAAAGCCTGAGGCCAGAGGCGGGAGCGGTTTCCATGTCGAAGCAGTATCGCCCAGAAGCAAGAGTCCGAATCCTGCTTCATAGATACCAGTCTGGGGTTTGGCTTTCGACTGGTTTCCTCCAATAAGAATGTCCTTTTTACCATCTTTGTTAAAATCATCGACCATTGCCGACCAGACCGGGAATAATTGGGCTTCCGCTGGCAAAGCGACCATCTTGAACGAACCCTGCCCGGTATTTATCAGAACTGAGTTTTGCATTATTCTGGCATTAAGCAGCAAAGATCTCTCAATTACCTGTTGAGGAAAAATATCCTCAATCGTCTGATCAATGTAATCGGCGAACTTAGGATATTTTGCTTCAAGGGAAGGGATCTGCTTTACAATTTCATCCTTTCCCGCCAGAGGATACGCTTTATCACCCTTATAAGTGCATATGATCTGCTCAACATAACCATTAAGGTCAAAATCATTTACATACATCATCACGGGCCTTTCGTCTGAAGCCTTAAAAAATGAATTAAGACCGTGATTCCCCAGAACAAAATCAACATAACCGTCGCCATTAATATCTTCGGCTTCAATTGTATGCCACCAGCCCTCTGTATTTTTCATCCCGGATTTTTCTGATTCATCTGTAAATTGGCCGTTGTTGTTTATGAGAACTTTAACAGGCATCCAGTCACCAACAATCACCATGTCCTGATCGCCGTCATTGTCAATGTCCGCCCAGGTCATATCTGCAATCATACCTATGCCTTTCAGGGCCGGAGCCCTGTCACCAGATACATCTTTAAAATATCCCCTTCCATCGTTCTCAAGCAGATAGCCGTCAACAGGCAATCCGTATGCAAACGGCTGGAGCCTGGCTCCCACAAAGAGGTCAATATCACCGTCATTGTCAAAGTCGCAGGGTTCGGCACATGACGTGCTTATATATGCAGCGACGGGGAGTATCTGCGATGATTTTGAAAAATTCCCGTTACCGTCATTTATATACAGACGGTCGGCCAGTGCAGATGAACTTGATGGAAATTCATTTCCCCCGCTTGTCACATACAGATCGCTGTCACCATCATTATCGGCATCAAAAAAGGCACAATCGGTATCTTCAGAAATCCTGTCAGCTTCAAAAGCAGCCTGATTTTTCCTGACAAAGCCTCCGTTCCTGTTTTGCACAAACAAGGCCCCCGGCGAATCCTTTGCACCACAGATGAAAACATCTTCAAGACCATCTTTGTTAATATCGCATACAGCTATTTTCGGGCCTTCGTAAGAAAGCATGTTGAACAGAAGCCCGTCGCGGTCAAAATCGCTGAATTCGTTTTCAGAATGTTTGAAAATAAGACCATTAATTTCATTCATCCTTTTGAATACCGTATGTGAGACTGATGCCTGCTTCTTTACTTCCTTTTCGGTGGATTTTCCCTCTGCAATTGTCAGGAACTGGTTTGCCTTAACATTATTCAATACTGAATGTCTTCCATCGGGCCACATTATTAACAATGAATCAACGGTTTGTAATTGGCCCAGCCCAAAATGCAACCGGCAGTCGACACTTGACTGGAAGCCACGGGCTGGAACAAGTTCCTGATAACTAATCAGGCCATCGGCAAATAGCATGGCATTGGCCCCTACAGCCCCGGTGTTTTTGCCGGTTCCGCAAAGTTTTAAAACAAGATAATTTCCGCTTTTTCTTTCCACTGTTTCATTACGGTAAACAAAAGGGGGCATATTTACATTATTCACCACAAGGTCAAGGTCACCGTCATTATCAAGATCACCGTATGCCGCCCCGTTTGAAAATGAAGGAGTATTGAGTCCCCATTTCTCAGAGAGGTTTGTAAATGTGAGGTCAGCATTGTTGTGAAATGCGTAATTGGGAATCTTCACGGAAGGGATCATTTCGATAAGCCGGAGAATGGCCGACTTTTCGGTCTTTATCATTGACCTCATTATTGAAGGGTCTGAATATATATCGAGGAAATCCCTGTCGAGAAGATCCTTGTAAATCCCGTTTGCCACAAAGATATCTTTCCATCCATCGTTGTCGAGATCCGTAATAAGGGCACCCCAGCTCCAGTCTGTTTCAGCAACTCCGCTGTACCTTCCGATTTCGCTGAATGAGCCGTTTCTGTTATTGAGCTGAAGTACATTACGTGTAAACTGATGAAAATATCCCCTGGTTTCTTTCTTTCTGTAAGTATCCCAGGTATCGAACAGGACTTTTGTTTTCTGCCTGGCATTGTCCTCTGCTGTCATCTCTGTAGCATAAATTTCGGGCCATGTGTCGTTGTTCAGGTCAGCAACATCGGCGCCCATTGCTCCCTGGCTTATTTCTGTCATACAGTCTTCGAGTGATTCGGTGAAAGTGCCGTCGCGATCATTTATATAAAGATAGTCGCGCTCGAAAAAATCGTTTGAAATATAGATGTCGGGCCAGCCGTCGCGGTTGATATCGGCTACGTTTACACCCAGACCGAATCCTATCTTGCTTGAGTAGATCCCTGATTCCTTTGTAACATCCACAAAATGGCCGTTATCGTTCCTGAACAGTTTATTTCCTCCCAGAGAATCAGGTATTTCTCTTTGTCCCGGTATCATGTCAAAGCCTGTAACCGACCTGTATGAATTGTTAAGCAAATAACAATCGAGGTCGCCGTCTCTGTCATAGTCGAAAAAAGATGCGTGGTTTGACAGTCCGAAGTTGTCAAGCCCGTATTCCTTTGCTTCGTCGGTGAATGTAAGGTTGCCGTGATTAATGAATAATTCGTTTGACCTACCCTGTCCGCCTGAAACTCCCGATTTACAAACATAAATATCATTCCATCCATCACCGTTTACATCTGCTATTGTAACTCCTGTCGACCATGATCCGAGGCAACCGACACCGGCCTTTTCGGTTATATCTTCAAATTTAAAGTCTCCCTTGTTCAGGTAAAGTTTATTTCCGGTTTGGTTGCTGCAGAAATAAATATCGATAAGACCGTCATTATTTAAATCGGCAAGGCCGACTCCGGCTCCATTATAAAAGTTTCGGTAAGTGTACGTATTGAATTCCTCAGTGTAATCGATTTTGTTTATAAAGCTGATATTTGTAATATCAGGGTTAAGGAGAGTGAATATAGTCCCGGCGGCTGAGTTATCAGGCCCTCTCGTGCATGAAGCGGTCAGGGCTGAGATCAGAATCACTGATTTTAATAATTCTACTCTGAAGCTCATTACTGTAATTTCATAAAAAGAGAGCAGGCAAATCTGACAACTGCCTGCTCTACTGAAAGAGACAATCCGGTAAAATTCCTAGTATCCCGGATTTTGTGTAAGATTTGAATTTGCTGAAATTTTATCCTTGTGTATCGGGAACAATTTTGTAAATGCACCTGTTTCAATTCTGTCGCCCGGATTATAGAAAGGCAGAACCCATTTCTGTACATCTGTAAAGAAACCCCAGCGGATCAGGTTTGTACGCTTGTGGTTCTCAAATGCCATTTCACGGCCGATTTCGTTGAAAAGTTCACCACCCGGAACAACCGGACCGGTCATATCATAGCTGAGAGGGCCATCGAGTGATGTGAGAGCCGGAACGCCTGCACGTGCTCTGATCTGGTTAACAAGTATAAGTGCCTGATCTTCGTTTCCCTTTCTGAAAAGTGCTTCAGCCTTCATGAGAAGAACATCGGCATAGCGGAAAACAGCATAGTCATTGCTCATATTCTGTGGTTGTGAGCCAAGTGCATATTCCCATTTGCCAATTCTGACACCTGCCTGGCGATAAGCCTGAGGTCCAAGCTCATTTATCTGAGGCTGTGTTGAACCAATGTTACCCAGGTTCAGAGGAGCACCATCTGGATCACCAAGCAATGGAACCGGCTGGCGGTTTGGCTGCGGAACTTCATATCCATCGTCCATCACAAGCCCTCCTCCTGCCTTCCACTGATAACCAGCAAGGAATGTACCCCTTTTTGTTGCAGGTCCTGTCAGAGTACCTGCATCTCCTTTTCTGATATCGGCATCATCGAACGAATTATAAAATTCTTCAAGGGAGCAGAAGCCATTCCAGGGCTGTGCAGTGAAATTATATGTATCCTGGTTTCCATAATGAAGTGATTTTATTCCGTACTGGAAACCCTGGAAGAATACCTGATCATATGGTATTGCAAAAATGAACTCCTTCGATCCCGAATTGTTCACATTGAAGTTTGCAAAGAAGTTGTTCTCGAGAGAATATTTACCCGAGTTAATTACCTCATCACAAGCGGCAATAACCTTGTCCCACTGTGCAGTTCCGCTGTAAACCTGAGCATTGAGGTATAATTTTGCCAGAAGGGTTTTTCCTGCATAGTAATTCATACGACCGTATGTGGTACCGTCAACTGCTTTTGACAATTTCGGAACTGCTGCTTCAAGGTCGCTTACAACAAAGCTATATACTTCGGCCCTTGGTTTTGTTGCAGGGGCCGATTCAGCATTTGCAAAGTCAGTGACAAGAGGAACATTTCCAAACATGTCAATCAGCTGCCAGTAGAAGAAGCCGCGTACAGTCTGGAGTTCGGCGATGAAGGCGTCTGCAAGTTCCTGATCAACCTGACCGCTCCCGACGAGTGTCTGGAACTGGTAGATCAGACGGTTTGCAGTGTTAACACCTGCGAATCCAAAGTCCCAGCCATTGCTCATCTGGTAGTCTTCCTTGGTCCATGAGTGCAGATGGAGCCTTCTCCAGTTTCCTCCGTCATCCCAGTCCTGACCGCGTGTCGGAACAACCATTTCGTCGGTTGTAGTTTCCTGCAGAGCCATTGTTCCGTCGGAGGTAGCCCAGTCGGCAAACCGGGTATAAGCGGCTCCCAGTGCTGAAATAAATTCTTCCTGTGTTGTAAAGAAGTTTGAAGGAGTAACTGAATCATAAAGCTCCTCATCCAGGTTGGTGCACGATTGGTTAATTATGGTCACCAGTAATGTAAATATCGTAACTGTACTCAGTACAAGATATTTTTTAATTCTGCCTATATACATTGTTTTCATGTCTTATACTTTTTCAGGATTAAAATACAAAGTTTGCACCAAAAGTAACCGATCTTGTTCTGAACCAGGTATTTCTCCTGTCGACTCCCGGTACCAGAGGATTGTTGTTATCTTCGATATCGCCGTATCTCGGGTTTGGATCGACGCCTTTGTAGCCTGTAATGTAAAACAGGTTATTACCTGCAAGGTAGAGTCTTATCTTGTTGAACTGACCTCCGGCCGGAAGTTTGAAGTTATACCCGAGGCTCATGTTATCGAGTGCGACGAAGTCTCCGTTTTCAACATGATAGCTGGAAAGAATGCCCGATGAGTTATTCAGGTAAACACCAGTTTTCGGGTTCTTCATATTCTTTGCAGTCTTCGGAAGGTTATAAGATTTTATCATCTGTGGCACTTCATAGAAAGCACGGTATGAATTAATAAGGTCATGTCCGAAGACACCGCGGAAGAATATGCTCAAATCCCAGTTTTTATAGGTAAAATTATTACCGAATCCGAGAAGCAGTTTGGGTAATCCGTGTCCTACCACCTGTCTGTCAAGAGGGTCTATGGTTCCGTCTTTATGTACATCCTCAAAGATCAGGTTTCCGTTCTCATCTATTTCCTTATATACAAGTGCCCAAAGCTGTCCGATAGGTTTTCCTTCTTCAGCCCTTACAAGAGGCACTGAACTCTGGCCAGGAGCTCCCATGCCCCCGAGGTCCCTTGTTCCGTAACTAAGTTCAGCCCCGTTATAGGTTCCTGAAAGTGATACCAGTTTATTTACAAGGTTATATGAAGGCGTAAGTGACATATTGTATGTGAAGTCGCCACTTTCGACCGCGTTCCAGGTAAGCGACAATTCAAGTCCGCTGCTTCTGATCTCACCAAGATTTACAAGGGCTCTTGTATAAAGGTTCGGCGGGACAGGGACTTCATATTCGAAAAGAAGGTCAGTCGTTGTTCTTGTATAATAATCAAGGGAACCATAGAGTTTCGAATTCAGAAATGCAAAATCGAGGCCGGCATCAAACTCAGATTTTTTCTCCCATTTAAGGTTCGGATTTGCATTACTAACCGGAGCATATCCAGGAACGAATTCACCGTTATAGAAGAAGTTACCGGAAGGTCCAAGCCTCAGAAGGGAAAGATAGCTTGAACCCGGCTGGTTACCTGTGACCCCGTAACTTGCACGGAGTTTAAGCACATTAACAGCTTCGTTGTTCAGGAAATGTGCCAGGTCGACACCACCGCCCAAAGCCGGGAACAACCCCCATTTATTGTCAGCCCCGAAACGTGATGAACCTTCATATCGTGCGCTGGCTGTAACGAACCAAATGTCCTTAATGTTGAGATTAAGGAGTCCGAAGAATGCAATAAGTTTGTTGGAATTCTTATAACTGCTTACACTTCCGATACCGTTTGCAAAGTCGAGTGCAGCTTCCAGATTATTATAAGTGAATGCATCAGTCAGAAAATCTCCGCCCTCTGCATATGCACCCTCATACTGGAAGTCCTGGTATGAATAGCCACCTACAGCGTTAAGGTTTACCGAAGGTGCTATATCGCCTGTCCACCTCAGTGATGATTAGAACAGTTGCGTCATGTTAATGTCAAAACCTCTTGCGGCGAGACCGTTCCTGTCCCTGCCAACCCAGTAACTGTTTTTGTCGTAATACCGGCCTCTCAGGTAATTGGCATTTTGCCTTGAATAGAACGCATCAACAGAGAGGCCTTTCATTATCTGGTATGTCCCTTTGACAGCCATAAGAAGCAGCCTGTCTTTTCCGTCATTCCTGTTTTCCTCAAGTATCTGAACGGGATTATAGTAATCGTAAAGAACCTGCTGGAAATATCCGTCATAAATCTGATAAGCAGGATCGCTGCTTCTGACCGGAGCTGTCGGGTTATACACTGAAGCATATCTGAAAGCATCGGCAAATCCGTATTTGGCGATTTTATCGGTGGCTCCCAGGTTTACATCAAGAGTGAACTTATCGTTCATCGCTTTCTGGGTGAAGTTAATTCTTCCGTTAAGCTGCTGAAATCCGGTATTAAGTATAACACCCTGGGCATTGTGGTAGTTGATGGAGGCACGGTAACTCGAATTCTCACTTCCCCCTGAAACAGAGAGGTTGTGAACATGTGAGATAGCATTCTGTGTCGTTTCCTTGAACCAGTCGGTGCTGTATCCGAAATCTGTTCCGGCGCCAAGTTCCTTTGAAAGGGCCCTCCATTCTTTTGCATTCATAACCGGAGTTGATTTTGCCACTGTTTCTGTCGTTACATACCCGTTATACTCCACGACAGAAGTACCTTTCTTACCTTTCTTTGTTGTTACAATTATAACACCGCTTGATCCTCTTGTTCCATAAATAGCCGCCGCTGAACCATCCTTAAGGACGCTTATTGATTCTATATCGTTGGGATCAACATTTTCAAGCGAGGCACCGATAACGCCATCAACAACAACAAGCGGCTGGGTATTTGCCCCAACTGTGTTCAACCCCCTGAGACGAATGTTAAAGCCCTCGTTGGGATTACCGCCGGGCTTGCTGATCGACAATCCTGCGACCTTGCCAACGATGAGCTGCTCAGCCCTGTTGACGTAGCCTTTGTTAAATTCGTCCGACTTGACATTGGAAATTGAGCTTGTGATCTCCTTTTTCCTTTGCTGGCTGTACCCTGTAACGACAATTTCACCAAGGGCGCTCAGGGCAGGTTCGAGTACAACATTGATTCTGTTCTGGTTACCTACAGTCACAGACTGAGGATTATAACCGATATAACTGAAAACCAGGACAGCCTGCGGCCCGGGAACTGCAATTGAATAATTACCGTTGATATCCGTTGCCACACCTGTTGACGTTCCCTGAACAACAATGTTGACACCTACAAGCGGCCCTTCTGTTGCCGAACTCACAGTCCCGGTCACTGTCCTCTGCTGTGCTGCTGCAAAGGAGACCGCAAAACTGAGCAAGAGAAAGGAAATCAGACTCCTTCTCTTTAGATGCACTGGATTGGTACTGATACGCATAATTAGATTGATTTAGGTTTTTAAATCAGGAATGTCTGCTAACGGTCATGAAATGTTTACCGATAACTAAAGGCCGTGCGGCCGAAATGTTATTTGACATAAGAACCAGGTTAGTTAGATTCTCAAATTTAAAATAAAAATATGATTAAAAAAAAATTAAAATGATATTAAAACGGAAGAAAATAAATAAATGTGAGCAGAGAGCTTAACGGGATGCAGAGTCATTCTTTAAACAAAGGCAGAAACACTCTGTCAAAACAAGGAACACAAAAACCGCAAAGTGTGCACGCATACTTTCAGGGATTCTAATAAACTGATTTTTTTATGTTGTCAGAGCCCCGGGTAAACTTTGCACACCTTGCGGTTTCACGGATTCCTGAAACAGGCTCTTGCTGAGTGCCTGATCAATGAATTCTGGATGATTCAGATTTTCATCTCACCCCAACCTTTTCTGTATTCTCTTTTCACAAACCGGTTTGCTGCTTCAAAGTTGGTTATTCTCATGTTTTCTCCATCCCATTTGTAACTCATATATCGTCCGGGGAAGACCATTCCCTCCATTTCGCCATACACAGGATCCTTCCTTGATATTTTTTTCTGGATGTTAAAACATCTGAGCAAAAGGTTTCCCATGAGAACAGTTTCGGTAAGCGGACCGGCATATCCGACAAAGGGGGAGTCTACTTCCATATTTCCGTAGCCCGCAATACAGGCATCTATCCACTGCCACCAGTGACCATCCATGTCGCCTTCCACCCTTGGATATTTCTCAGGGATTTTCAGGTCCTTGTTAAGTGAAAGAGGAAGCAGAATCGGATTCCTGCCCCCCCATCCGCATGCTGCTTTGCCCTTTGTACCTATAAACAAGGTAGCGCCTTCATAATCGTTCAGCCCGGGCCAGTCACCCATAACATCATTCATATTAAGGTCAGGCTCAATTTCATATGGCCGTTCAGGTGTGATTCCGCCATCCATCCAGTAAAGGTCGAGGTTCTTTCCATTTTTGAGATTATATTTGAATCTGATGGAACTTGAAACCGGTCCGCTTTCCGGGAAAACACCCTCTTTGAAGATTCCTGTATAGACAGTGCTTGCACTGCACGACACTTCGACAGGATATCCCAGGTCAAGAAGCTTAAACGGTGGTCCCATGATATGGCAGCCCATGTCGCCAAGGGCACCGGTTCCGAATTTCCACCAGCCCCTCCAGTTAAACGGTACCAGGTTGTCAATATAGCCGGTCTCTTCTGCAGTGCCGAGCCAGAGATCCCAGTTAAGCTCTTTGGGGACGGCGGGATGTGACTCGGGCCATGGTATACCCTGAGGCCATACGGGTCTGTCGGTCCAACAGAACACTTTTTCGATTTCTCCCAGGACACCGGCTTCAATCCATTCCCTGAGAGTTCTCATCCCCCCGCAGGATGCACCCTGGTCGCCCATTTGTGTTACAACCCTGTATTTTTCGGAAGCCTTTGTCAGAACCCTGGCTTCATAGATATCATGTGTAAGCGGTTTCTGAAGATACAGATGTTTCTTCAGCTGCATGGCGGCAAGCCCTACAACCGCATGGTTATGATCGGGGATTGCCACTGAAACGGCATCGAAATTCCTGCTTTCCCTGTCAAACATTTCACGCCAGTCGTGATAAAATTTTGCCTTAGGAAATTCTTTTATCCTGGGGGCGGCCTGCCGGTCATCAACATCGCACAGTAATGCTATTTCAGCATTTTTCTTTGGGGCAATGGCATAATGACGGATATCATCGGCTCCTTCTCCGCCGCACCCGATAGCGGCTATCAGCAGCTTGTCGCTCGGAGCTTTATGTCCGAGCCCGCTTACTGCAAAGCATGGAACAATTGTCAGGGCTGCGGCCCCGGAAGCAGCTGTCTTTACAAAGCTTCTGCGTGACAGGTCCCTGTTGGATTCAGGGAAATTGTCTGATGTCTTCATACTTCAATAGGATTATTATAATCAGGTCAGAATGTTATTTCTTCTTAAGAGGTTTTACTGCTATCTCCCTGAAAAACACAACATCGGCATCGCCGTGATTCTGAACGCCGATATATCCTGAATCGGGCCGGGGTCCCCTGTATGGCTCAAAATCGAATTTTCGTTCCGGAACAGGGTCGCCTTCAGTATAATCCGTTACCTTTTCCCCATTTACATATACTATGGTCCGCGGGCCATCGAGAGTGATCTCCGTTGTATTCCATTGAGGGCCGGGTTTCCCGGGTTTGGCCAAAGGTTTTGTAAGCGAATACAAGGTGCCTGTATAATGGTATTCGTCTTCATCTGAGAGTTCGGGCTTATTGTCAATCTGAACCTCATAACCGTAATGTACGGGCATCCATTCCTCACGCGGCTCGATCGGTACGCGGATGAATATTCCTGAGTTGCTGTTCTCATCACGCATCTTCCAGACGACCTTTATCGTGCAGTTGCCTAATTTCTCACCGGCCCAGTATAAAAGTCCCATTCCGCCGTTTCCTCTTATCAATCCGTTTTCAACTGTCATATAACCAGGGCCGGCATGCTTCCACCCGGTAAGATCCTTTCCGTTGAAAAGCTGCCTCCAGCCTGTATCCTGGGCCTTGCAGGACAAAAGGCTTATCAGGAGGAACATAGCAATGGCAGCAGTTAATACCGGTGCCGCCATAATAGTTTTTCGGGCTTTTACAGCCATGATCTGATTTTTTAATTCATTTCTTTCCATATTGCTGATTATTAAGGGCAGTTTTGCTTTTTCGTGTAATTGTTGCGTTTTTAACTATCGGTTTTGCCCAGAAACTGAGGCTGAGAATATAGCCCATGGTAAGATAAAGAACCGTCATTCCCGCCTGCAACCCAATCAGATCTTTAAGTTTGCCAATCAGCAGGGAGACAATAGCACCACCGGCAATACCGGTGCAAAGAATCCCCGAAAATGAACCATGAGCTTTATCCACACTGTTCAATGCAAGGGAAAAAATAATCGCATACATCACAGAAAGGCAGAAGCCAAGAGCAGGAAATCCGAAAAGGGCAAATCCCGAACCGCCGAAAAGTGTAAATGTCAGAATTATAAGTCCGGCAAAAGTGAATATCCTGAGAACGATTTTACTGTCAATAATTTTAAGCAGAGCCAGGCCGAGAAAACATCCCACTGTCATCAACCCCCAGAAAAGTCCCACCGTGCGCGCGCCTTCAATTTCAGGCGTAAGGCCGTGATATGTCCTCAGAAATTCAGATATCCAGTTTGCAATACCCTGTTCAGTTCCCACATAGCAGAATATACCGAAGAAGAATGCGATTACCTTTTTCTGTCTGAACAGTTCCACATGTGTTTTCCATGCTCCGACAACTTCTTCAGCCTTAAGCTCAACCTTGGGAAACCTTGTGGCAACAATTATCAGGACCATCAGCAGGCTGACAAGTGTAAACAGAAGGTATATGGAAACCCATGGAAGGTCAGGAGGAGTCATTGTTGCCGCGAATTTTATCAGTTTATCATTTGTGGCAGCGCTGTTTCCGAGGCCGAGGACAAGATATGAATAGACGAATGGGCTAAGAAACGAGGCAGCTCCGAATACAAGCTGGGCAATTACAGAGTTAAAGGCAAAATGCTCCTCTCCCCCTGCGACTCTCAGCAGCGGATATATTGCCACCTGCATTATGGCCATCCCGCATCCTATCATAAAAAGCGAAAAAAGAAAAACGGGGAACACCGGGAAAAGTGAAAAAAGCAAAGCGCCTCCGAATGATAATATCCAGGCGACGGTAAGACTCCTTTTCTCCTGGTATTTTTGAATTATCATTCCGGCAGGGATCGACATAAGCCCGTATGCAATGAAAAAGGAAAACGGAAGCATTCCCGTCATTGTCCCGGTAAGTGAATAACTGTCGCTGACATTAGGATTTATTGACCCGAGAATGTTTGTCAGAAATGAAATAGCAAAGAAAATCAGGAAGATAAGTGAGATCAGATAATAATTTCTTTTCATAGAACAGTTTTGAGTGGTAAGTATTTAAGTAAATTTGCTGAATAATAATATTATAGTCTATAAAATTAGTAATATTATAATTCGACAGGATAAATGAATGGAAATTACTTTTCACTTGAAGTAAGCAAAAGCAACAGGCTTACAAGGATATTTCAGCTCGTACTGGGGATTCTCTGCATAATAATCGCCTTTGGCTGGCTTATAACTAACTACAGTTCCTTTGAGGCAAACAGATCGCTCTGGCTGACAATTATTTTCCTCCTTGGATTCGGATACTTCCAGATCAATTCAGGCGTGGGAAAAGGCGACAAATTCATTGAAATCGGTGAAGACAGCATCAGGATGAAAAGGAATTCGGTTCTTCCTGTCAGGGAGTTGCAGGCGAAAGAAATATCAAAAACGGAAATATACCCGCTCAGCGTTGTTTTCTTTATGAAATCGGGGAAGAAAGAAAAGGTAAGGTTCGGCACAACCTATCCTGACATAATAAATCCTGTCAGGCAGAGCATCCGCGATTTCTGCTCAAGGAACAATATAGAATCAGAGATCAGGAAGGAAGAACTCTGAGCTTCTTACAGGGAAAGAATATGATCCCAAACCTCTTCATTCACCGGAATCCCGTCTCTCAGATTCTTGTTTCTCGATCTGATCGTATTCTCGCCGGGAAATCTGGGTTCATTGCCTGGCACAACAGGATCGGACTTTTTCAGGTCAGCGATTATTTTGTTTATTGTTTCCTGAAAGTCCCTTCCCTCGGGAAGGTTTTTCATGTTTATGGCTATAAACACCTGTGAAAGGGAGCATTCCGCGTCTTTTTGCGATATCTCACAGGTTGAAAAACCTCCTGACAATGATGCAGCAAAGATGTCGAGCATGAGAGAAAGGCCTGATCCCTTCCAGTAGCCGACAGGCAGCACTCTCCAGGTCTGAAGTATCTCCGAGGGATCATCAGTGAGGTTGCCATTTGAATCAAATCCGCCAGGATATGGCAGCTTTTCTCCTGCCAGTTTATAAACTTCAAGTTTCCCGTATGAATACAGAGACATGGCAAAATCAAGTACTATGGCTTCTTCCCCGTAAGGGATGGCAAAAACCAGGGGGTTGTTGCCGATGCGGCAGTCTTTGGCTCCCCATGCCGGCATGTTTGCCATAGTATTTGTCCAGCACAGAAAGGCAAATCCCTTTCCAGCCGCATTCCAGCCGTATGTTCCGCCTCTCATCCAGTGATTCGTGTTCCTGAGGGTCACCATCCCGATGCCGTGAAATGAGGCAAGTTCCGTTGCCCTGTCAGTTGCCTTAAGTGCATTCAGGGGGCCCGGACCCAGGTTGCCGTCCCAGTGTTCCGCCGCACCTGAACTCATGATAAGCGAAGGTTCTGCAGCAGGCTTTACGATCCCTTTCGCTATATACTCGACGAACCGGGGAAAGCGGTTGACACCGTGTGATGAAATGCCTTCAAGTGTGTTCATCATGAAGATCCTGGCACAGATGTCTGCTTTTTCCTCAGTAAATCCATTCCTTATCAGGACTCGTCTGAATTCCGATCTCATGGTATCGGCCTGTATCAAAACCATTGTCATATTATTTCAGAGTTTTATCGCTGAAATCCATGAACCAGTTCCAGTCCTTTAGAAGCAGGTTATGGACACCGTCTCTTATATGATATGCTGCTTTGCCGCTGATGACCGGAGAATTAAGCGGGGGCATCTGTCGCGGAAGTGTCATGTCGGGATAATAAAGCCTGTAAACAGGCATCGAGTTAAAAAGTGAAAGATATGATCCTCTCGGATCGGCCCACAGATCCTGGTCAGCCGAGGTTATATAAACGGCCCGTGGCGCAATAAGCGAGATAAGCATATGCATATCTACCGGCATGGCATCTTCATTGTTGTTCCACTTTCTGTAATTAAGGCAGAACCAGTGGGGAAATACCTTGTTTATTCTGGCAACCGTTTCGCCGTATTTTCTGCGAGCAAGTGCAGCTCCTCCACAGCCTGATTCATTGGCGACAGCCATGGCAAAGCGTTTGTCTTCAGCTGCGGCCCAAAGTGCTGTTTTGCCCCCGCGGGAATGTCCGACCACAGCCACTTTCCTGCTGTCGATATCCCTGTCTGTCTCAAAATAGTCCATGCAGCGGCTTGCTCCCCAGGCCCATGCAGCCAATGTGCCCCACGAATCATCACTTCTTTCCCCCCTGTCGAGAATTCCATGGATCCCGTTCCGGAAATCATCAAAATTATCGGGATCAACGTCGTCATTGTAAAAGGCTGAGATCGCGTAACCGCGTGCTATGACCTCCTCCACCGGCCAAAACTCACTCCTGACCTGCCGGGCAGGATCAGTATTCTCCGGATCCCTGTTATTGATCAGCAAAAATACCGGAACAGGGTGTGACGCATTGTTAGGGATAAACAATGTAAGATGTATTGCAAGTTCCCGGCCATCGCTTTTTATCATTATCTCTACCTGCTTTAAAGTGGCGGCCCCTCCGATGGCGTTCCTGTCTTCATTCACCACCCTGAAGTCCTTTGTATATGGAGTGGATGGAACTCTTCCGTAAACATTTTGTCTGAAAAGTTCAAGCACCTCCTGCCGCCTTTCAGATTCCCACGAATATGAATTCTTAATCCTGCGGCCTTTTGAATCAGTCAAAACCTCAGGCAGTTTAAAATGAGGAACAATGTCTTCCTGGTAATTAATATCAGGCTGGCTTTTAGAAAGCCTCTCAACGGTGGCGGGATCAGCCTTCCATCCCTGAGCCGGTTGTGACATTGATGAAGAAAACAAGCTTAACAGAATAAGTGTGGCAAATACATTTAATAACGGGAACCTTTTCATCTCATGTTGTTTTATGGTTGTCATGTTAATTATAAAAGTATCAAATTTTTCATCCATTTTCCTTAATTAAAGTAATTTTATATACGTTAAACAGTATTGACGTGAGACCTCTTTTCCTAAAGTATGACAGGTACATAGAATGCCGGCTTTGTCCGCATTTCTGCAAGATTGCTCCGGGTAAGACAGGTATCTGCGGAGCAAGGAAAAACACAGGTGATACGATCGAGCTCATCACCTATGGCGTGACATCCGGCTATTCAACAGATCCTGTTGAGAAGAAGCCTCTTTATCATTTTTTCCCGGGCCATTCCATCCTTTCCGTGGGGTCATACGGATGCAACATGAAATGCGATTTCTGCCAGAACTGGCATATCTCCCAGGCATTTCCGGGGAAAATGGTCCCTGACACAGATCCGGGGAAGCTGGCAGCTGAGGCTGCCTCATCGTCCGGGAACATCGGACTTGCGTTTACCTATAATGAACCCGTGATATGGTTTGAATTCGTAAGGGACACTGCTATTAAAATCAAGGAAAAGGGAATGTTCACTGTAATGGTTACCAACGGATTCATCAACAGGGATCCGCTGAATGAGCTCCTGGAGGTAATAGATGCATTCAATGTTGATCTCAAGGCATTCAGCGACAGCTTCTACAAAAAACTGACCGGAACAGAGATTGAACCTGTCAGGGAATCGCTGAAAGAGATTGCAATGGCCGGAAAGCATCTTGAGATCACAACTTTAATAATTCCCGGGAAAAATGATTCAGTTGCCGGAATGGAAGATGAGTGCAGATGGATTGCCGATGAACTTGGCGAGGTGACGCCCCTGCATCTCAGCAGATACTATCCTGTATATAAAAGAAATGATCCGCCAACCAGTCAGGAGAAGCTGGAAGAGTTATATGAAACCGCAAAAAGATATCTGAAGAATGTTTATCTCGGGAATGTGGCCGGCAGCAGAGGACAGGACAGCTTTTGCAGCTCCTGCGGAACCATTGTCACGAAAAGAAGCGGTTATGCCATAAAGCTTTTAAATCTCTCCGCCAACGGGAAATGCACAAAATGCGGGAACCAGGTTTACAGATATTTTACTTTTGATTCGCGTGGAGGGCGCTGAGCCGTGAACAAAGTTTATCGGTTTCGGCAAAAAGGTCTTTTTCAATAAGCCTGTAATGCAACCTGACAGCCTTCGGGTCCGCGTTGCCTTCCCGATTGTTTACCCTGTGAATAAGATCATTCCGTAACGTTACCGCATCGGAGATAATGCCTGAGACCTCGTCAGCCTGATTGTCGGGATGAAGAGTGCCAAATGTAAAACAATCGGAGATCACCTCAAAAACGAGGAGGTCAATGTCTTTTTTTAATTTGCGGATGCTTGACATAGCTTTTTTTTTGTGCCTCAAAGATAATAAAATATCTTCCACGTGATCCTACCTGCCTTCCGTAAACTTCAGCACACTCTCCATCGCTTTTTCGACGTACAGTGTCCGCAGTTTTTCGATGACCGGCACCGGTACTTTGAAATGAATATCATTTATGCAGCAGAACTGCAGGACCATAGGTGAAGTGCCTGTCATGAAAACCGCATCATAGTTTTTCAGCGAATCAGCCGGAACACACCTGTAATCAATGCGGATGTTGATATTCCTGCAGATTTCTATTATGTATTTTCTTGTTATGCCACATAGTATTTTATCATCGGGTGCCGTAACAAGACTGTCGCCCTTCAGGAAGAAAATATTTGACCTGCTTCCTTCGGTTATACAGTTTTGTTCGTTAACAAGAAGCGCTTCATACCCTCCTTCAAGGATCAGTTTATGATAAATTGATGAACGCAGCTTGTGGTTGATAACTTTTGATTCCGGGTTCCTGCGTTCCGCGTAGAACAGAATCCCCCTGACACCTTTCCTGTATTGCTCATCAGAAGGATATATCGGTTCAATAAAATAAACAAGGTAATTGAAAGAATCCCTGTTATAATTAAAAACTATTTTAAGATTAATATCCTTTCTCTTTTCTGTTTTCACCAGGTCTAAAACGTCTCGCCTGAGAACAGCCTCATCAGCGAGCATCTCTTTCTGCTGAAGCCTCACGCTTGATTCGAGCCTCTCCATATGGTCGTGAAAGAAGACTGGATTTCCCTTAATCATCCTTATAACTTCATAAATGGAATCACCATCATAGACAAGAGAATTGTCGAAGTTCTCAGAAGGCTGTATCTTTCCGTTAAGCACGAATTTCCTGCCATAACATTCGTTCATTTCAGTAAGTTTTTATTTACAAAAATAGTAACAATAAGGTTTTCGGGCAGCAATTCTGCATATATTAGCGGTTATGAAAGAAAAAGTCGCGGAAATTAATGTATGCGATCGTCGATATTGAAACCACCGGCGGCAGTTCGCTGATTGAAAAGATTACCGAGGTTGCTGTCTTTCAGCACGACGGCGAAAAGATCACGGGGGAATTTGTTACTCTGATCAATCCTGAAAGAAGCATACCTTATTTTATCACAAACCTCACAGGTATCTCAAACGAGATGGTTGAAGATGCCCCCAGGTTTTACGAAGTGGCAAAGCAGATCATTGAATTTACAGAAGGCCGGACTTTCGTGGCCCATAATGCCAGATTCGACTATTCATTTATCCGTCAGGAGTTCAAATCGCTGGGATATAATTTCAGGAGAAATATTCTTGACACGGTAACACTGTGTAGGAAGCTCATACCGGGGCACAGGTCTTACAGCCTCGGGAATATCTGCCGTGATCTTGGAATAACAATAAACGGGCGCCACAGGGCTGCAGGTGACGCGCTTGCCACTGTCAGGCTTTTTGAAATCCTGATTCAGAGAGACAGGGAGATCCATGGTGAATACTCGGGCCTCATGAGGAACACAAAACTATCCAAACTGAATCCAAAGCTGGATGTAACAAAGATCGACAAAATACCTGAGGAACCGGGAATCTATTATTTCTACAATGAAAACCACGACCTGATTTATGTGGGGAAAAGCCGGGACCTTCAGCAAAGGATAAGGACCCATCTTTCGAACAATACCACCAGCCGCTCGATGGAAATGCGCGATCAGATAGCATATATTGACTGGGAGGTCACCGGAAGCGAGCTTGTTGCACTTCTTAAGGAATCGTCAGAGATAAAAAGGAACAAACCTGTCTATAACAGGGCACAACGGAGAACAGGTTCGCACTGGGGTATTTTCTGCTCCCCTGACAGTAACGGATACATAAACTTCAGGTTCGGAACGACAGATTGTGATGATAATCCGGTGGCTGTTTACACGGGTCGGGAAAAGGCGAAATCGACACTTGAATCGCTTGTGGAAAAATATGATCTGTGTCAGAAATTATGCGGATTATATGAGACAGCGGGAGCCTGCTTCCATTTTCATGTGAGCCTTTGCAAAGGGGCCTGCTGCGGCAAAGAGACACCTGAATCATATAACGAGAGGGCAAGAAAAGCCCTTGGTGAATTTGTATTTGCACAGAAGAATTTTTTCATCATAGACAAAGGAAGGGACCCTGACGAAAGAAGCGCAATAAAAATCATGAATGGAAAATATTCAGGTTACGGCTATTTCAACATTAACGACATGGGATTCGGGCTTAATGCGGTCCACGACTGTATCATGGCTTCATCTGACAACAATGATATACAGTCGATCCTCAGGCAATATCTGAAAGGCTATAAAATCGAAAAGATCATTGAATTCTGACCATCATAAAGTATATTTGTTAAAAACCATATTGAAATGGCATTATTCACCCGTACAACTAAAAACCTGATTCTCAAAATTGATGAATTCTTTGATAACATCGATCTGGGTCTCGTGGTTTTCAGGGAAGGAATCAAATCGTACCTTGACAAGGATATCGATGCTTTCGAAAGGCATATCCGGAAAGTTGAGCAGCTTGAAAGCAATGCCGACAGGCTTCAGCGTTCAATCGAAAATGAGATGATCACAAATTCGATACTTCCGCAGCACCGCGGTGAGGTAAGCTCGCTGATCGACGTTCTGGATGAGATAATAGATACTATCAAGTCCACATTGAACGAATTCCGGATCGAGACTCCCGATATACCGGCTTCGCTAAATCATAATTTCATCAGCATCACCGAATCATCAATATCGGCCGGGGAAGAGCTTATTCCGGCTGCAAGGGCCTATTTCAAATCACCTTATACAGTCAGGGAGAAACTTCTTAAAGTTTATTATTATGAGAGCGAGACTGATAAAGTATCGAGGGAGACGAGGCGCATAATATTCCAGGACATGAGTGATCTCGACCTTGCCCGGAAATCACATCTCAGATATATAATAAACCATATAGAAAAGATATCGGATAATGCACAGAAGGCTGCCGACCTTCTTTCAACAATGGCTATTAAGATTTTAATGTAATGATCCTTCTTTTCCTGACCAGCGGACTTTTTCTCGGGTGGTCGCTCGGGGCAAACGATGCCTCGAATATATTTGGTTCTGCAGTAGGCTCAAGGATGATAAGCTTCAGAAAGGCAGCGATAATTGCCTCTGTCTTCGTTATTCTCGGCGCTGTTCTGCAGGGATCGGGAGCCTCTGTCACACTCGGAAAGCTTGGAGCTGTAAATGCAATAGGTGGTTCATTCACCGTCGCGCTTGCTGCCGGCATCACTGTTTATCTCATGACTAAGTTTTCGCTTCCGGTATCTACTACTCAGGCGATAGTTGGTGCAATAATCGGATGGAACATATTTACCGGTAATCAGACCGACATAAAAACCCTTACGGAGATAATATCCACATGGATAAGCGGACCTCTGCTGGGTGCCTTATTCGCTGCTATCCTTTATATTATTCTGAAATCTGTAAAGAAGCACTCCTCAATCCATTTAATACGCTTTGAATCATATGTCCGTACGGGTCTTGTCGTTGTAGGAGCATTCGGGGCATACAGCCTTGGGGCCAACAACATCGCAAATGTGATGGGAGTCTTTGTTCCGGCTTTCAAACTCAATGATCTCGATCTGGGTATTATCACACTGTCATCTTCACAACAGCTTTTCCTGCTTGGAGGAATAGCTATCGCTACCGGCATCCTCACATATTCAAACAGGGTAATGGAGGTCGTTGGAAACCAGATAATGGAACTGTCGTCAGATGCTGCCCTTGTTGTTGTACTGGCTCAGGCATTTGTCCTCTTTATTTTCTCATCATCAGCATTTTCTTCCTTTATTGAAAGAACAGGTCTGCCCCCATTCCCCATGGTTCCTGTATCCAGCACCCAGGTGATAATCGGCGGCATTCTCGGGATTGGGCTTTACAAGGGTGCACGTAACATCAATTTCAGAATAGTGGGAGATATTGCAAAGGGATGGGTTCTTACTCCTGTGACCTCAGGACTGATAGCCTTCTTTTCACTGTTCTTTGTAAAAAACATCTTCAAAATTAATGTCGGGACGACAGTCGCTGAAAACGGAGACTCCATTCTCCGGGGCACAACTTATTCTTCCTCCGCCATGGGTATATCTGAGATAATGGGCTTTTTGATCACAGGGCTTCTTGCTGCTGGCATCATAATAGTAGTGTTATATTTTTTTGCTGAAAGAAAGAAGAAAAACGAGCTGAGAAAGTCAGAGGAAAAATTCTGGAAAAACCTGAAATAAAACAATATAGCCCTTTAAAACAATATTCCCGACAACCTTTTGAGATATTATGGACAAACCTTTTTACTTAGGAATTGACATTGGTGGCACAAAATGCTCGGTGATAGCAGGCACTAAAGACATGGAAATACTCAGGAAAGTCACTTTCCCCACCGAAACCGACAAGGGACCATATCATGCAATCAATCTGCTCCTCAATCATGCTGAGGAAACAGCAAATGCCCTGGGCCGGACAAAATTAAAGGCCGCCGGTATAAGCTGCGGAGGTCCGCTCGACAGTAAAAAAGGTATTGTTCAGTCACCCCCGAATCTTCCCGGCTGGGATAATATCCCCATTGTGCGTTTATTTAAAGAGAAGCTGGGAATACCTGCCTACCTGCAAAACGACGCCAATGCCTGTGCACTCGCTGAATGGAAATACGGAGCCGGAAAGGGCACGGGAAACATGATCTTTCTGACATTCGGCACCGGCATGGGAGGCGGACTTATTCTCGATGGCAGGCTGTATTCGGGAACCAACGACCTGGCAGGTGAGGTTGGACATATTCGTCTTGCCGACGATGGGCCAAAGGCTTATGGCAAAAAAGGTTCTTTTGAAGGGTTTTGCAGCGGGACAGGCATCGCTCTCATTGCAAAAAAAATGTTGTATGAAAAATTCTCGCTCAGTCAGCCGGTTACATTCTGCCATGATATAGCCGATGTTGACAGGATAACAGCGAAAGATGTTGCAGAAGCGGCATGTGCCGGCGACGAGACTGCAATAAAGATATTCGGGATATCAGGTGAATACCTTGGAAAAGGCCTTGCAGTCCTGATCGATATTTTAAATCCCGAAATGATAGTCATCGGAAGCATTTATGCTCGATGCCGACAGTTCATTGAACCGGCCTGCCTGGAGGCAATCAGACGTGAAGCCCTTGAACCGGCAGGCAAGGTTTGCAGGATAGTCCCTTCCAGCCTTGGCGACCAGGTAGGCGATTATGCAAGCCTTAGCGTTGCAATTGTCGGAAATGAGAAAGACTGAATTCTAATACTATAATCCCTTTAACAATGAAACCTGATCGGACAGCCAGAAACCGGAATGCAATCAGCCGGAGGGCCTTCATTAACAAAACAGCGGCCGGATCTGCCGGCATTGTTTTCGGACCCTTCATTGCAATTGAATATCCAGGACAGATGCAGGCTCCAAAATGGCCTGAAAACGCCGGAAAATACAAATTCCATCTTATCGGGCAGGCGCATATCGATCCTGTATGGCTCTGGCCCTGGCATGAGGGTCTGTCGGTCGTTCACAGTACTTTTCGTTCAGCCCTCGACAGGATGAATGAGACTCCGGATTTCACGTTCACTGCCAGTTCCGCGCAGTTCTATGAATGGGTTGCCGACAATGATCCTGAAATGCTCAGGGAAATCAGGAAACGTGTTGAAGAAGGAAGATGGAATGCCGTTGGCGGATGGTGGGTGGAACCTGACATGAACCTTCCCTGCGGTGAAGCCATGGTCCGCCAGGGACTGTACGGGCAGATGACATTTCAGAAGCTGCTGGGCAGAAGAGCCACTGTTGCCTATAATCCCGATTCGTTCGGACATACAGGCACCCTTCCTCAGATAATCAGATCGCAGGGAATGGAGAACTATGTCTTCATGCGCCCTGGCCCGAAAGAAAAGGATATTCCTTCCGACCTCTTCTGGTGGGAGAGTCCCGACGGAACAAGAGTCCTGACATACAGAATACCAATAAGCTATAACGACAGCAGGTCAGTCAGAAACCGGATTGAACAGGTGCTGGTTCAGCTTAAAGATCAGCCCTTCAAGACTTTTATGACATATTACGGCGCCGGTGACCACGGGGGAGGTGCCACAAAGGAAAACATCGGATCAATAAACGAGATACGCGCAGAAAAGGGGGCACCTGCAGTTGTCTTCAGCACACCCGAAAAATACTTCAGTGAGATCCGAAAGGACAGCACACTCAACCTCCCTGTTATTCAAGATGACCTGCAGCATCATGCTACTGGCTGCTACACTGCCGAGTCGTCAATTAAAAAGTATAACCGTCAGGCTGAGGCAGCCCTTATTGCTGCAGAGAAGGTTGCATCAATAGGATCGGTAATTTGGAAATATAAATATCCTGCCGCGGAGCTCACGGCGGCATGGAAAAGGGTTCTATTCCTTCAGTTCCACGACAGCCTCGCGGGATCATCGCTCCCGTCGCATTCAGAATCGGCGAGGGAGGGTTACGGCTATGCCATTGATGTCGCACACAATGTTCTCTACAAAGCCGTTCAGAAGCTCGAATGGCAGGTGGCAGCTGAGGATCCGGCTTCACAATATCTGCTTGCATTCAATCCTCATGCCTGGGAAGTTACTGCCAGTCTTGAATATGACCTCGACTGGGATGAGAGGAATCCTTCTGTCGCGGAGGATGAGACAGGAGAACAGCTTGAACATCAATGGACCGCTGCGACAACTGAAACTGGAAGGAGGAAAGGACTTCTCGTAAGAGCCACGCTGCCTCCTTTCGGCTACCGGCAGATCAGGATCCGCCAGGGCGATGCCGGGTCAGTTAAAAATCGCGTTACAGTCGAAAACAATATACTTGAAAACGAACATTTAAGAATTTTCTTTTCTCCTTCCGGAACGATCGGAATCACTTTGAAAGAATCGGGAAAGGAGCTTTTCAACGGGGGAGCTACGGGTTGCAGGGCTGTCATAATCGATGACCCGGGCGATACATGGAGTCATGATATAAAAGCTTTCGACAGAGAAACAGGAGAATTTGGCAATGCTGTCGTGAAGGTCATTGAAAGAGGACCGCTCAGAGCTGTTGCAAGGGTATTTACATCCTACGGCGAATCAACATTGGTAAACGACTGGATCCTCTATTCAGGTTCTAAGATTGTAGAATCACGTATCACTCTCAACTGGCACGAAAAGCTGAAAATGCTGAAATTTTCCTTCCCGGTCAATGTTATTACTCCTGTTGCAACCTATGAGACCCCATATGGTTTTATCCAAAGGGCAGCTGACGGGAATGAGGACCCCGGGCAAAGGTGGATTGATGTAACAGGGTTATTGAACGGACAAAAATATGGCCTGACAGTGATAAATGATGCCAAGTACGGTTACAGCGTGAAAGAAAACGACATGAGGATATCTGTCGCCAGGTCGGCAGTTTTTGCCCATCATAATCCAAGGGTGCTTGACATGAATTCCGAACATATATGGCAGGACCAGGGCCTGCAGACATTACGCATGCTTCTTGTCCCCCACGAAGGCAGCTGGCAGGCCGGGCAGCCGGTAAGAAGGGCATCAGAACTACTGGAGGCACCTGCAATTATTTACCAGGGAATCCACGGAGGTTCCATGCCAAAATCAGCATCGTTCCTCTCGGTTGATAGCGATAAAACAGAAATATCTTCTGTCAAGAAGGCAGAAACAGGGGATGATCTGATCATAAGATGTGTTGAGACTTCAGGTGAAAATGTCAAAGCTTCCGTCGATTTAAAATTCATCGGCAAAAAATGGGAAGGCAATTTCAGGCCATGCGAGATTAAATCATTAAGGGTAAACATTAAAACCGGGGAAATCAAAGAAGTAAATCTGCTTGAAGAATAATTAAAGACAGGTGTGACACCGTTTTTAAATAAAATCAATGGCAACTTACTGAAAGAAAGCAAAAAATGAAAAGTATTCCGGAAAGGATAAAAGAAGATCTGATAGCAAATTCTGACGAGCAGACAAGGATCTCGGGTGAACGATTCTTCAAGGAAGATGTTAAGCTTTACGGCGTTAAATCGGCTGTAACTGAAAGGATCGCAAGAGATTATTTCAGGGAAATAAAAGAAAGGCCCAAAAACGAGATTTTCGTTATGTGTGAGGAGTTGTGGAAGTCAGGTTATCTGGAAGAAGCGGGGGTTGCCTGCAACTGGTCGTATTTCGTGCACAGGAGTTACGAACCGGCAGATTTTGAAATATTTGAAAGATGGATAAGCAACTATGTAACAAACTGGGCAGCCTGCGACACATTGTGCAATCATACGGTAGGGACCCTCATGGAAATGTACCCTGAGAAAATAAATGATCTGAAAAAACTTGCATACTCAAAGAACAGGTGGGCAAAAAGAGCATCAGCTGTGAGCCTGATAATTCCTGCAAGGAATGGAAAGTTCCTGAATGATGTTTTTGAAATTGCCGAAATCCTCCTTACCGACACCGATGACATGGTAAGGAAAGGTTATGGCTGGATGCTCAAGGCAGCAAGTCAGGCGCATCAGGACAAAGTATTTGATTTTGTAATGAAGCACAGAACAATAATGCCAAGAACTTCTCTAAGATATGCTATTGAAAAGATGCCGGCCGATTTTAAATTAAGGGCAATGGCTAAATAGTGGACCCAAACTATTAACTTTGCCTCAGAAGAATCTAAACTATGATCGTTGTGAGAAGGGAAATTTTAGCAATTACGTTGCTTCTGATTCCGTCGTTGTCATATCCTCAGGACAGGATTACAGGAAGGGATTTTGCAACCCGTTCCGAGGTTATTGCACAGAATGGAATGGCGGCAACGAGCCAGCCTCTTGCCACACAGGCAGCGCTTGATATCCTCAAAAGGGGGGGCAATGCCATTGATGCCGCAATCGCTGCAAATGCTGTTCTTGGGGTTGTTGAACCTACAGGCTGCGGTGTCGGCGGTGACCTGTTTGCAATAATCTGGAGCGCCGACAAACAGAAACTTTATGGACTGAATGCAAGCGGCCGGTCGCCGCGGTCGCTGAAGCTTGAATATTTCAAAAACAAGGGTCTCAACTTTATCCCGTCAACCGGGCCGCTGCCTGTTACTGTTCCCGGATGCGTTGACGGATGGTTTGAAATGCATGATATGTTCGGCCGCCTGTCCATGAGAGAAATACTCCAGCCTGCCATAAACTATGCAAGGGATGGATTCCCGGTAACCGAAGTGATAGCCAATTCACTTGAAACGGGCACTGCCGCGTTGAAACAGTATCCTAATATCAAAGAAACATACATGCCGGGAGGAAAATCTCCCGCAAAAGGCGAGATTTTCAAAAATCCCAATCTTGCCAATACTCTTGACAAAATTGCCAAAGGAGGAAGAAACGAGTTTTACAGGGGAAGCATAGCAAAGTCAATAGCGGCATTCATGAAGTCACAGGGCGGTTTCCTTTCCTTTGAAGATATGGCCCGTCATACGTCTGAATGGGTAGAGCCAGTAAGCTCTTCATACCGGGGATATGACATATGGGAACTCCCTCCAAACGGTCAGGGAATTGCCACAATACAGATCCTGAATATACTTGAAGGATTCGATCTCGCAAGGATGGGATTCGGTTCCGCCGAATACATACATCTTTTCACTGAGGCCAAAAAGCTTGCATTTGAAGACAGAGCAAAATTCTATGCTGATCCGCGGTTCAGCGCTGTCCCTGTAAGTCAGCTGATTTCGAAGAAATATGCCGTTGAACGCCGGAGGATGATCAGCCCTTCAAAAGCTGCAAAAAGATATGACCCCGGTAAAATTGAGGCAGGCAATACAATTTACCTTACCGTTGCTGATAAATTCGGGAACATGGTATCACTTATCCAAAGCAATTACAGAGGCATGGGTTCGGGCATGTGTCCGACGGGACTCGGGTTTGTGCTACAGGACAGGGGCGAAATGTTCAGCCTCGATCCTGGTCATGCAAATGCTTATGCCCCGGGTAAAAGGCCGTTTCATACTATAATACCGGGATTTATAACCAAGAACGGGAAACCCTGGATCAGCTTCGGTGTCATGGGCGGCGACATGCAGCCTCAGGGACATGCTCAGATAATAATAAACCTGATCGATTTCAAAATGAACCTCCAGGAAGCCGGAGATGCTCCGCGAATTTATCATTCGGGATCTTCTGAACCGACAGGACAGCAGATGACCGACGGAGGCATCCTTTATCTTGAGAGCGGATTCAGGTGGGAAGTCATTCAGAAGTTACTTTCAATGGGTCACAGGGTTGAATGGAACCTTGGCGGTTATGGAGGTTACCAGGCCATAATGAGAGATGAGAAAAACAAGGTGTATTATGGTGCTTCCGAGTCGAGGAAAGACGGCCAGGCTGCAGGATATTAATACCGGCTGCTGCAAATATTACCTTAATCCAAGCAAATCCATGACCCCATTTATGAAAGTCAGCGGATGGGCAGGATTACCGGGAACATAGAGGTCCGGCGCATGAGTATCGATAAATGTCCTGTCAAGGGCTGGAGAACTGCTGAACATTCCTCCGCTTATTGCGTCCGTTCCGACAAGGATGATCACAGAAGGTTCAGGTACCGCCTTGTAACATATTTCAAGAGCTTCCGCCATGTTCCCGGTAACCGGGCCTGTAATCACTATGCCGTCGGCATGGCGCGGCGATGCAACAAACTCAACCCCGTATCTCCCGAAATCAAAATTCACATTACCGGATGCATTCAGCTCCATTTCTCCCGAATTATCGCCTCCTGCCGAAACCTGCCTGAGCTTCAGTGAGTTCCTGAAAAGTTTCCGGATGTCTTTTCTTATTGCTGATTCGTCAAGCCTTAAAGGTTTGTCGTCGCCAGGCATTATAACAAGATCCTCCCTTTTATTGGCAGCGATCCTGTAGTCATTCAGAAACCTGATCCTGCCTTTAAGAAGGAATTCACACTCTCTGCAAAATACACACTTTCCGAGATCTATTGATCCGTCAGTGTTACTGATGGCTCCCGACGGACATATACCGCATGCGGAGACTATCTCATCCCGGGAAATGTCACTGCTTATCACGGGTCTTCCCCTGAACAGTTCAGAGACAGGCTGCCTCCTCAGGTCTTTAATATATTGCCTGCCCTGATGTTTTAATATTCTTAACTCTTTCAACATTCTGTTTGCCTGTATTATCAAAGATCGTTACCGCAATAACTCAGGTTAAAACTCTTGTTGCACACGGGGAAATCTGATATTTCCTGATTACGGACTGCCAGGGCAAGGGCCATCCAGTTATGGAACGAAGGATCCTTAACCTTATAATTAATTATCTTTCCCCGTGAATCAGTAATTACCGAATGGCATATTTCTCCCCTCCAGCCTTCAACAAGCGACACTGCAAGCATTTCCGGTTTCAGCTTTTCGGTATAAACCGGCCTTCCGGAAGAGCCTGTCTGATGACCCCATATTTCAGCAAGGTCTTTTATTGTTTTTATCGATTCAGCAACCTCAAGTTCCCTTAGCCTGGCTCGTGCCAAAACATCGCCGGAACCCGTGGTAACCGGGTTGATACCGTATTTTCTGAAATACTGAAAAGGGTGTGATCTCCTTATATCCCTGGGAATTCCGCAGGTTCTTGCAGCCATTCCTACTGCCCCGATTGCCGATGCCTGAGCGGCAGTTACTGTTCCGATATCCTCAAAACGTGCAAGAACACTTGGCACTGAGAAAATCCTTGCAGTAATTTCAGCATATTTTCTGCCGGTATCATCAAGGGTTTTTAGAATTGAAGCCAAAAGACTGTCATTCAAGGGATAATTAGTGCCGCCCGGACGTACCAATCCTTTTCCGAAGCGGTTTCCGCACCAGTTCTGGGTACTGTTAATTATTGTGGTCCTGAGGGCCTCACACACTGCCTGGCCAAGCTGGTAGGCAACATCGCCGCACAAAGCAGCCATATCGCCAATATGAACCGCGATCCTTTCAAGTTCGAGGGCCATTGAGCGCTCGATCTGAAGTTTTTCATCAGGGACAATTCCTGAAAGTGATTCGATTGCCTGAACATGGGCAATGGAATGCCCCACTGATGTGTCGCCTGCAATGCTTTCGCTTAATATGCATCTCTGAAGAGGACTTAAATCTCCGGAAAGCAGTGTTTCTATGCCACGATGCTGGTATCCCAGATGTATTTCGAGGTGCAGTACCTTTTCGCCGTTACAGATGAACCTGAAATGACCGGGTTCAATTACGCCGGCATGGATCGGGCCCACTCCCACCTCATGCAGTTCCTCGCTTTCTATTTTGTAAAAAGGATAATTGTCCATCACCTTATCCCTGTTCTTCCTGTTAAAAGGGTATCTGACAGGTTTCAGCCATGGATGCCCGTCAAAGCCAATGCCCAGGTTTTCATGGATCTCCCTTTCAAAAATATGCATCGCCGGGCATTCTGTTGTTAACGATTTCACAGATGAGATTTCCCTGCCGACACTGAAAGAAAATGCCCTTACCTTCCCCGAACTGTCATCAGCGATCAGACATATGAATATAAGATCATTGTCCCTTTCAAAACCAAAGTACGACAGGCAATGATTCGACCCATTCCGTAGCAAATCCCTGACTTTCGTGTAAAAACTTTCGTACTCAATTACCGGGACCTCATTGAGGTCAACGGCTGAAGGATTCTTTTCTATTTCAAGATATGAGTTATCCATATTTTATCTTGGAAGCAGGCTGAAGCTCTGGTTAATAATATCCACGAGGAAATGAGGCTGATAAAAACAAATCATAACAACGATGCCAAGAAGTATGAACTGGGTAACTGTCTCAACTGGTCTGACCTTCACAGACTGGGTGAATTCGGGATACTGGCGCGGATTTGAGAATATTATATGCATAAACCTTGTGCTCATTGCATAGATGACAAAACACAACAGAATTGTAGCAGTTATTAGAACGAACCATTGGTTATTGTAAACAAGTCCCTTCATAATAAGGAATTCAGATATAAACAAACCAGAAGGAGGAATTGCAAGGATGGATATCAGTCCGGTTATAAGGACCAGGGATCCTGCAGGATATAATTTCATATAATTGCCGCAGTCATCAAGCCTGAAAGTACCGAGCACCCTTGACAGCTGGCCCATCTGGTAAAAAAGGCTCGATTTGGCAAACGAATGAAGCACGATAAGTAAAAGCGCGGCATAATAACCCGATCCGCCAACACCTGTTGCAATAGCTACCAGGCCCATATTCTCAAGACTTGAGTAGGCAAGCATGCGCTTCAGATGTTTTGCCTTGAGCATATATCCGGCAGCAACAAGAAGTGAAAGCAGCCCTGCAAAGATCAGGACATTGTTCATGAATGGCAGTACCGATGACGAAGAAAACAGTGTATAAACCCTGTAAATAGCCAGAAAACCGACGTTCATCAGGGTTGTTGAAATAAGGGCGCTTACAGGAGGCGGGGCAACCGAGTGCGCATCAATGGTCACCGTATGCATGGGGAACAAACCCATTTTTGTGCTGAATCCGATAAGAACGAATAAGAAGGCTATTTTCAGATACATCGGATTGGCCTGGTTGATCAATTCTGAAAGAGATGAGAAGGTCAGGCTTGCCGCATCTTCCCTGCCATAAATGAAGCCTAGGAAAAGAATTCCCAGATATGCCAAAGCAATCCCCGCAGAGCAGATAAAAACATATTTCCATGTTGCTTCAAGGGCAATTTCGGTCCTGTCGTGATAAATGAGCAGGGCAACTGCCAGTGTTGTTGCTTCTACAAATATCCAGAGTACGGTCATTCCGTTTGCCAGATACGCGCCCGACATGAATGTCATTAAGGTTATAAGGGCACCATGGTAGATGTTAAATTTCTTCAGGTCGTCATCCCTTGTGTAGACGAAACCATGATATATAGTGGGAATTACCAGCACTGACAATATCGAAAGAAGCAATACTCCGGTACTGTTAAATGTGAAATATCGTAACTCTGTCGCGTCGGGGTTGCTCCAGCAATAGAGTGAAAGGAGAATATGCATTACGGCATACCCCGCTGCAATGAATTTAGTAATCGTCCTGTTCCTGAAAAGGAAGATCAGGATAACCATTATAGCCGTTATGATAAAAAACATTAAAAGCATGTCAGTCTTTCAGCATTGTCAGTTCATTAGTATGAGGTTTCAGGCGAAGGCCAAAGAATCCAAGAATAAGAACTCCCACAAAAATGTCGAGCAATATGCCTATGTTAATAAGCATCGGCATCTCGCTGCCAACTGCCAGTGAAAATATGAATACTGCATTTTCAATGATTAGAAATCCTATAAGATGTGATATTATGAGACGGTGAGTGACAATTAAAATGAATCCGGTGAAAAGTGTATAAAGAGCAATCGTCATGAAAATTGTATTAATGAACGGATTGATAAGAGAATTTGCCAGTACGACGCTCAGCAACAATGCAGCGATTGAAAATAATATAAGATAAAAACCGGGCAATGCCTGGCGATGGACTTTGGTCACCCCCGATTTCCGAATAATTGCTGAAAGAAGATAAGGTATAAGCAATGTTTTGAAAAGCAATGTCTCTGCAACTATAAATATCAGGTTTGCCGTATTTACATCCTTTAGTTCAGATATCGCGATACCACACAGCAGAAGCCCCTGCAGACCAATCAGCCGTATGTAGGTCGCAAGGCGTTCCGCGGAAGCGAAGTATATTAAGGTCACTGCAAAGAATACAATAAGGTAAATTACCATGGTCAGCTAAAGAATAAATTTGTCAGTAACGATCAGTACCACCAGAAATGCTATCAGCGCGATTGCTGACAACGCAAGTATGAACTTGGGATTCTTGTTCATTTTATTCCTTGCACGGAACGATTCAATAAGTCCCACTATCACGGCAAAGACTGCCATTACAAAAAGGAACAGACCCGCCTGGAGGAAAACATTCCAGCCGGCAGGCACTGTAATATTAAAGATCAGTGCTCCGTAGACAGCGAATCTGAGCCAGCCTGCCACATGTATCAGAGCCTTGTCAAAACCGCTGTTGTCAAGGATCATAACCTCGTGTATCATTGTAAGTTCCAGATGCGTTTTAGGATCATCAACAGGCACGCGGCTGTTTTCAATAATTGCTATCTGAACCAGAAGGTAAAGACCTATAAGGCTATATACAAGCACATAATGATTACCGGCGATGAAAAACCCCCTGAATATATCAGAAAATGAGGTATATCCTGTAAACATTGCAAGTGTTGCCATCAGGATAAAGAATGCGGGTTCGGCGAGCATTGAGAAAAATGCTTCGCGGTTTGCGCCCATTCCTTCAAAACTGCTTCCTGTGTCGAGAGCGGAGATAATTGAAAAGAACTTGCCCAGTGCAAGCATATAAGTAAAAAAGATGAAATCACCTTCAAAGGAAATCATACCTTTCATATTTCCGAAAGGGATTACAAGAATCGCGGTAAAAATCGCAGACAGTGAGATTACGGGGGCCACACGGAATATCAGTCCTGTTGTATCACTGAATACGCTTCCTTTTCCAAGCAGAACAAGCACATCCTTAACAGGCTGAAAGACGCCGGGGCCTTTCCTTCCAGAGGCAATGCTTTTTGTCCGGATTATTATTCCGGGGAACACAAGAGCCGAAATCAATATCAGAAAAAAACCCGTCATATTATGTTAAACCATGTCAGTATCAACACAACAAGCATGAAAACAAAAGCATACAGAATATAATCCTGTATCCGGCCTGTCTGCATTACAGCGATCCTTTTAAGCAAGCCTGAGATCAGGTCAACAGGCTTGTCAATAAGGTACTTTTTATATACATCCTCACTTTCGAACCTGAATGATCTTTGTCGGGGGAATATTTCTTCCTCACCTATTTCGTCCATAATTTTCTTTGTCTGAAGCACCGGTTTCGCCAGATGGTTAAAATTATATGCATAAGAGGTTGAAGTATACTGCAGCCCGGGTGAAGGAGCGGTATAGCCGCATCCCCAAGTGGGCCCGCACCCGACAATTTTTGAGCTGAGATGAAAACTCCTGTAAATCAGAAGCAAAGTCACTAATAATACAAAAAAACCGCTGGCGATGCTTATCCCTGTAAGGTTGTCGATAAAGGAGGCCGTCAGCAAGCCTGTATCAGGCAAATTGAATGCCGCGGAGATTATCTTCAGCACCGGGTTTACAAAAAGTGGCGAAGCCAGGCCTATCACGACAATAAGAGAAACAGTAATGAACTGCGGCCAGATCATCGAACTTTCTACTTCTTCTGCCCTGGATGCCTTTTCAGATCTTGCCTCACCAAGAAACGCAATGCCAAATGCTTTTGTAAAACAGAATATTGCGAGCCCTCCTATAAGTGAAAGCGCCACCAATGAGCCCAGAATAACTATCGACTGGTATAAACCTGATGATGTCAGACTTTTGAACATTCCTGAATAGATAAGGAACTCCGAAACAAATCCGTTGAAAGGAGGCAGACCGCATATTGCCAGAGAGCCAATCAGGAACAAAACGGATGTATATGGCATTTTTTTCATCAAGCCACCGAGCTGTTCGGTGTTCCTTGTATGTGTGGCATTATATACTGATCCCGCATTAAAGAAAAGAAGTGATTTGAAAAGAGAATGATTAAGAACATGCAGCAGGGCTCCGCCAAAACCCAAAAGGCTCATGACATTGTTCCCGGTCCCGATCCCAATTGTTCCAAGGCCCGTTCCTATGCCGATTATGCCGATATTTTCAATACTGTGGTATGCAAGGAGCCTTTTAAGATCATGCTGGACAATAGCCATCATAACGCCCATGATTCCCGATAAAACCGATACTGCCAGAATAATCAGGCCAATTGCTGTCAGGTCGTGCTGAACTGACATCAGGACTCTCAGAATGCCATAAATTCCCATTTTGATCATTACTCCCGACATGACGCCGGAAACATGTGACGGGGCAGCAGGATGCGCCTGCGGCAACCATGTATGTAATGGAATGAATCCGGCCTTAATGCCGAAACCAATGAAAAACAGCAAGAACAGAAAGATATTTGAATGCCCTGAAAAATATAGTGCAAGGGAGTCAAAGCTCATTTCTCCTGTTTCTTTCGCGGTTATCAGAAAGGCGATCAGGAGAAAAAACATGCCCGCGTGCATCTGGATCAGATAGCTAATACCTGTTTTCATCACAGAGGTATCTTCTGCATCAAATATCACAAGGAGGAATGATGACAGTGCCATGATTTCCCAGGCAATCAGGAAGGATAATCCGGAGCGGATCATCACAACCATCAGCATTGAAAGATACAGCCACAGGTATGAAAAATAATGTATTGAAAACCTCAGGGAATTTTTGGTAGTGTAATATTTCTTTAGGTAACCTTTTGAATAAAGAAGGCCGACAAGGACCGTTATATTGATCACCACGATGAAAAAAGCACTCAGCCTGTCGATTACAAATTGAGGTACAGTGTCGGGGAAAGGAATTCTGCATGTAACTGTTAAAGTGCCGCCGGTACCGGAAAAGACCTTATAACTCCAGAAAGAGGTGAGCAACACTCCGCAGCCCAGTACCAGAAGGCTGTAGAGGTATTTGTAACCTTTCGGAACAACGAACACCGGGAAAGTAAGAAAGACTATTAGAAAAAAGAATAAAGCACTCATCAATCTTTTTTATATAGATTGGATTTTGTGACCGCAAAAGTAAAAAAATAAATTACTTTTTATCCTTCCTGATAATTTCCTTTCCGGTAATTTTATCCTAAGAATTCCGGTGGCGACGACTGATCATTTTACATTCATCTGAAGTTTTTCCTTTTCATTCACCACCTCAAGGACTTTTGTATTGCCTCCTTTTTCAAGGTTGATGTCGTGAGGCTTGTTGGTCTTCCACGAACCTCCTGTAAAATCAGGCACCCCGATTGATTGCGATTTGTTTGCCACCGACCATTCGCTGAGTGGTGCTATTGAACTCCACAGGGCGCCGTCATAAACATCCTGATCGAGAGGAAGGCCGTTTCTGAGGCAATCAATCATTCTCCAGTCCATAATAAAGTCCATTCCGCCATGTCCGCCGACAGCTTTTGCCAACTCTCCCACTCTCTTGATTATTTCCGGAGTTTTCTCAGCCCAGAGGTTTGCCATTTCCTCATCATTCAGCCATTCTTCTCCAAGGGCTATCAGCTCGCGGGGATATTTGACAGCCATGCCTAAGGTTCCTTTAACGAGGTGTATCCTTGAATAAGGCTGGGTCGATGAAACGTCGTGCTGGACCATAATGGTCTTGCCGAGGGATGTTCTTATAATTGTTGTATTCAGGTTGCCCCTGAAACCTGAGTTTTTCCATGGTTCATAGAAAGGATCCTGAGAGACAAGTTCTTTTTCACGACCGGCCATGGAGAAGTCATTTGTGGAAACGGAAGAAAGATATTCAAGTCTGTCGCCACGGTTCACATTAAGGACCTGGCATATCGGTCCGAGACCATGTGTCGGATAGAGGTTTCCGTTGCGGGTCGCATTTTCCTTCAGCCTCCACATCCCGGTATAGGCTCCATCTGTCTGTCTGTCGTCGATCGGCTTTTTAAAGTTATACCCCATCAGGTTGTGTATATATGCTCCTTCGCCGTGGATAATATCACCAAACATCCCCTGCCGGGCCATATTAAGGGTAAGCATTTCAAAGAAATCATAACAGCAATTTTCGAGCATCATGCAGTGCTTCCTGGTCCTTTCAGAAGTTTCCACGAGTTGCCATGCTTCGTCAATAGTCCGTGCTATCGGGACTTCGCAAACAACATGCTTGCCCTGTTCCATGGCATAAACCGCCATCTGGGTATGCCATACCCATGGTGTGCATATGTAAATAAGATCGAGGTCGGGTAATTCCACAAGCTTCTTCCATATATTTTCATCGCCAGAAAATTCCTGTGCAGCCGGTCTTCCTATGCTGGCAAGGTATTTTTGAGAACCGTCAACTGCCGCTTTTCTGAGATCGCCGAGTGCCTTTATTTCCACGCCCTCAATATAGGAAAGACGCTGAACAGCGCCACTGCCTCTGTCACCAAGTCCGATATGACCTACCCTAACCACGGGAATAGCGGGAGCTGCATATCCTGACATGTTGAATTTCTGGGTATGTTGCTTATTTACTGCCTGCAAAATATTATCGAGATTTGACGCAGGCTTTTTTGGGGAGCAGCCCGAAATAAATCCACCGGTCAGTGCACCGGCACCTGCCACAGAAGCTGCTTTAAGAAAATCACGGCGATTGCTTTTCATAATAAAAATATATTCAGGTAAGGTTAAAATAAATCACACCTAAAATACAACATTATTGAGAAAATCCAATCCGTCCGGATTTGAAATACAAGACCCCTGATAAATTCAGAGGTCAGGCATCAGGCTGAACAGGTCCTGACCGACAGTAAGATTGCGGGCCTGCTTCTTTTAAAGAACCTCCTGATCAGTAGTGACAGCACAATGATTGTTAATAACATAAGCCAGATGATTTGCTGATATAACGCCGACACCGTTCCATTTTACGGAACCGTCCTGAAAGAGCATTAACGAAGGAACGCTCCTTATATTGTATTTGACCGCCAGATCGCGGTTTCTGTCAATGTCAATTTTAATAATCCTGATTTTGTCACCCATGATGCTCTTGAGCTGTTCCAGCACAGGCTTCATCATCTTACACGGGCCGCACCATTCTGCTGAAAAATCAACAAGAACAGGGATCCTGCTTCTGATGATGCTGTTAAAATCTGTTTTCATGCTTTCTTCCTCTTTTTAAAGCTTTCGGCTAAATCACCGGTGAGGCTGCCAAGGATCCATCCGACTGCCATACCATAAATGGTACTCATATACCATACCGATTTTATAATGCAGGTTCCGGAAAGACATCCGACAAATTTCCAGTAAAGAAATCCGGCAATACCTCCTGCGATGATAAAGACAATTATCAATAAATGCTTTTTGATGAATTCTTTCATTGCCAATTTTTGTTCAAAAATCGGCTTATCGCGGATCATGGTCTGTGACTTAGGTCACAGAGCAAAGGAATTTTTCACAAGACCGGAATAATCTATTGAATTTCTTTCTGTTACAACAAGGTTCTTTTTTTCAAGATTTCCAAGAAGTCGGGAAATTACTTCCCGTGAACTATTCAGTTGAGAAGCTATATCCTGATGAGTTCCGCTGAAATATGATTTTCCGGTCGACCGGTATCTGTCCTCAAAAAAGCGGATAAGCCTTTCATCAAGCTTCATAAAGGCAATTGATTCTATTGTATCCAGAAGTTCCTCAAACCGCTTCCTGTAGGAATACATCATGAACTCCTTCCATGTACGGTATTCCGACATCCATTTTTCCGGCTTGTCAACGGGTACAGTAAGTATCAGACTCGGATCTTCCGCTACCATTTTAATGTTGCTTTTCCGGATTCCCATACAGCAGGTAAGCGACATGGCACATATCTCGCCCTGGTTAAGATAATATAACAGCAATTCGTTACCTCCGGCCGAAAGTTTTGTCACTCTCAGACAACCGCTGATGACAAGGGGGAAAGATTTGATATAATCACCTTCCCCAAGCATGCTCTGACCAGGAAGGAGTTCTGTAAAAGACGAGGATTCGGCCAGTTCATTCAGCAGTTCCCTTTCAAAAAACGGGAATGTCCTTTTTAGTAGTTCCAGTTTTTCCATTATGGATATTTACCAGGGAATAAAATTACAAAAACCTTCGTTATCAGAGGGTAAATGGCGTCAATACAGAATAAACAATTTTAGTTCCTATAATTTCATTTGCAAAACAAAATTTATATTTTTGAAATACACTATCTGCTCATCTCCGGCATTAATTGAAAAAAATGATTTACGAAAACGTTTCGCTGAAAAAATATAATACATTCGGGCTTAACGTAAAAGCCGACAGGCTGGTTACATTCAGACATGAAGAGAATGCAATTCATTTTTTCGAGCAGAACAAAGGCAGTAACCAGAAACTGAAGGTACTTGGAGGCGGCAGTAATATTTTATTTACAGGCGACTATCACGGAACCCTGATTCATCCCGAGATGGAAGGAATAACACTGGAAGGCAAAACCGGCAATGATGTGATAGTCTCAGCCGGAGCCGGTGTTATCTGGGATAAACTTGTTGAGTCGACTGTTAATAAAGGGATAGGAGGGCTGGAAAACCTTTCATTGATTCCCGGGCTGGTAGGTGCCGTGCCTGTTCAGAACATTGGTGCTTATGGGGCTGAGGCCAGCAAAACGATCGAGAAGGTACGGGCTGTTAATGTCACTGACGGGACCTTACGCGAATTTACACCTGAAGAATGCAGGTTCGGCTATCGTGATTCGATCTTTAAAGGCGAACTGAAGGGCAGATATCTGATTACACGTGTGTACTTCCGGCTCTCAACGAAACCAAAGCTCAGTCTGGAATACGGCTCCCTTAAATATGAGCTCAGCAAGATGGGTTCCACTTCTCTGGGCAATGTCAGGAAGACGGTCATCAATTCGAGAACAGCCAAGCTTCCTGATCCGCAACTGATTGGCAATGCGGGCAGTTTTTTCAAGAATCCTGTTGTCTCTCCTTCGGTCGCGGAAGAGATCAGGTTAAAAAACCCAAGGGTTCCTCTTTTCAATGATCCGTCGGGCGGCATCAAGCTTGCTGCAGGCTGGCTCATTGAACAATGTGGATGGAAAGGAAAAAGGATCGGGGATGCAGGGGTTCACGACAAACAGGCGCTTGTAATTGTAAACTACGGAAATGCTACTGGTTTGGAACTGTTTGAATTATCGGAAAAGGTAAGAATATCAGTTGCCGAGAAGTTCGGGATAAACCTTGAAAGAGAGGTCGAGATTATCTGATTCACCTGTAGATTTTACGTCTGTTCAGCTCTCTCCGGTACTGGGAGGCATACCTGTTGTGCTCAGCCAGAGTTCTTGAGAAATTATGATATCCCGAAAAATCAGGTTTTGCGGCAAAATACAGGAAATCATGCTTTTCAGCATTCAATACGGCATCAATGCCTTCAACGGTCGCACAACTGATGGGTCCTGGAGGAAGGCCTGAGTGTTTGTAGGTGTTATAAGGAGATTCGGTTTCAAGATGTTTGTAAAGTATCCTGTTCAGTGTGAAATCATTAACAGCAAATTTCACTGTCGGATCTGCCTGAAGGGGAATCCCTCTTTTCAGACGGTTAAGGTATACGCCGGCGATTCTTGGTTTTTCATCTCCCCTTGAAGCCTCCTCATCGACAATTGAAGCCAGAACAGAAACTTCAACAGGAGTCAGACCGATTGTCTGACTTTTTTTGATCCTGTCATCATTCCAGAATTTCCGGTATTCCCTGAGCATCCTGGAGTAAAGTTTGCGTGCCGTCGTGTTCCAATAGAGCTCATAGGTATTTGGAATAAAGACAGCAATTACATTTTCCTTCGTGAACCCGTCATCAGCAAAATTGTCCTGGTCAGAAAAAAAGTCAATTATTTCGGCGGAATCGGCTTCTATCTGCCCTCCTATCCTGCCGGCCAGTTCATTGAGCGTCCTTAATTTGCTGAAGGTTATTTCAAGAGGGGTTTGCCGGCCACCGCGCAAAATATTTATTAATGTATTATAGCTTACGGGCTTTTCGAAAACATATCTTCCCGATTTTACCGAGTGAGGATAATTCTTTCTGACAGCCAGCCATCTGAATATTCCGGAATTTTTTATCAGGAGAGCGGCTTTTACGGAATCCAATGCCTGATCAAATGAGGCACCATCAGGTATATAAACAATTGCCCTGCCTGAAACGGGCTTAACATTTGGAGCAAGAATCAGGGAAAAGCCGGTATAAAGAACAACTGTCAGAATTGTTGATACTGCAGCAAAAACCGCTATGGTCTTCTTAATTTTCATCTCACATAAGAACGTGTAAAATTATGCATACCCGGGGCAAATGCCAAAATGAATAAATGTTAATTTTGTGTCCGGCAATCAAATATGAAACAACCAAACTATATTATATAATGACAACAAGTGTAATTTTATTGCTTATCCTTATCGGAATTGTTACAGGATTTACTGCCGGGATGCTGGGAATCGGGGGAGCCATTATAATGATTCCTGCTCTTGTATTTTTCCTTGGTTTAGGCCAGCAGAATGCCCAGGGGACAAGCCTTGCCGTCATGCTTCCTCCGGTTGGCATACTGGCAGCATATAACTATTACAAAGCCGGAAATGTCAATATCAAATTTGCACTCATCCTCGCTGCAACATTTATAATCGGATCATATTTCGGGTCAAAACTGGCAGTAAATCTGCCCCAGCCTGTCCTGAAAAAAATTTTCGGCCTTTTGCTGCTTCTTGTGGCAGCCAGAATGCTCTTTACAAAATAAGAGCGGTATCATCAGGGTACCGCTCTTATTTCGCAAATTTCCCTCAGAACATTACACCAACGCTCAGAAGGAAAGCATTGGGTCTGTCGTCGAGGCTAATATCATTTCCGGCAAGGTTCTGGATCTGAGTCTGGTATTTCTGAAGGCTGCCCTCATACCTGAGGTCGAGTGTTATTCTTTTAACAATATCAAATCCTATACCTGCCTGATATCCGAAAGTCAAATCCCTGTACATGGCTTCAAAATCGGGATCATCGATCAGATCGCCCGGAGAATCAATAAGAAGCCTTGCTGTAGGACCGGCATTGATCCTTACAGGCCCGAATTTGCCACCGAGCATGACCGGAATATCAATGCGGTTGAATTTTTGCTTTTTTATTATCTCTGATGCAGGATTTTCGAGATCGACAATTTTATATTCGTCAGTACGGGAGGCAAAAAGAAATTCAGGCTGGATATAAAATCCCATCATGCTGAACCTGATGAAGGCTCCGCCATGGAAACCGTAATTTGCACCTTTAAGCACATCAATTGTATAATCAGTGTTGCCCGAAGAAAGGGTAATCAGATCATCCATTTTCAGATTCGTCGTGCTGAGGCCTCCCTTAAGGCCGAACTTCACCTGGGAAAATGCGGGCAGGATTATGAAAACTGAGAGAACAATTAAAATAAACTTTTTCATCATTTCTGGTTTTTGGTTGAACATTAGTAAAGATCAAGTAACCTTTTTACAGACATAACTCGCATGTATAACGGTCAAAGCCTCAAAAAAGTTTCAACCTGCCTTCAATTTTAAAATTGAAAAAAGCCGGAAAGTCTGAATTTCTGTGATTATTTTTTTGAGAGTTCGGCAAAAATGACGGTCTTCATCCTGTCAAATTCCTGCCTGTCGAAAAGGCGGGTCAGAAAGATTATTCGGCCCGATCTGTCGATGATGACATTTCTTGTCACACCTGCTTCCCTGAGTGCATATAATCCGAAAATGCCGGCACCGGGATCCAGCGCAAGAGGATAAGTTATCTTCATATCGCTTTTGAATTTATTTACTTTATCAGCCGGCTCATCCCTGTCGATTCCTATAACGTTGAGCCCGGAAGATTTGCCAGGCGCCCAGATTTCCTTTTCAATAAAAGGCATCTCCTGACGGCATACGGAACACCAGCTGGCGGTAAACTGAAGCATCACAACCTTTCCCCTGAGATCCGAAAGCTTATATGACTTTCCGCCCGCTTCATTAATAACAAAATCAGGTGCCATGTCGCCCACTTTCACAAGATAATCATCCTTGTACACGGTTTTTTGCTGAGCAAGAGTGCAAACACCTGTAAATAATATCATTAAGCCTGCCAGGGAAAGTCGTTTCATATGGTAAATTTTTGTCAAAGATAACGGAGAAAATGAAATTTGAAAGAATGCAATACTTTTAGCTCAGGTTAAAATAAGTTAATGAACACTTTCAGGGTAATATTTGGACAGATTATTCATAATATTGAAAGAAAATTTACTTACAAAGTAAGAATTGCCACAATGAGAAGAAATTTTATGAGCGCAGTCGCATTTTTGTTTGCCGTGCTTTTACTGCCGGCGCAGGAAAATGACTCCGGCTTCATCAAAGCCTTCAACAACATAAACGGGGCAGTACTGAAGGCTCAGCTAGGATATCTGGCATCAGATCATATGGAGGGAAGAAAAGCCGGGGAAAAGGGCGAGATCATCTCATCTGATTATATTGCAAGCCAGCTTCAGATGTTCGGAGTGGCTCCCGCAGGTGACTCTGCCCTGGTGAATGATTCCGATGATCCATTCGTTGTGAACGGAAGGACTTATTTCCAGAATTTCAGCATCATAAGGACCACTCCGGGTGAAGACGCGGAGATGACGCTGATAGCAAGGGAAGGTGCGGCTACAAGAAGAATGTGCCTTAAAAACAATGTCGATTTTTATATCAGATATCCCGATAAGACAATTGAAATTGAAGCTCCCGTTGTCTTTGCGGGTTATGGATTTAAAAGTGAAAAACTGAAGTGCAACGATTTCGAAAAACTGGATCTCAGGGGGAAATTCGTTGCCAGGATCTCGGGCTACCCTGGTTTTGCACTGGAGAAACTAACACTTCCTGAGCTTGCCGCAGCCTCACGCGATGCTGAGAGCACTGCACGTCAAATGGGTGCTGCAGGGATCATTGAAATAAATCCGGAATCATCAGCCGCAGGGTTCCGGCCAGCGGGAAAATCAACGAATCCTTCCGACAGGGAGCAGCGTCCGTACGCCCCGCCACTGACAGGAAGTTACAGACTGGCGGAAAATGCAAACAGTGATACGTTTATTAAAATTTATGTCAGCTCCGGTACAGGCAATGAATTATTAAAAGATTCAGGGTCATCACTGTCTGAATATATTTCCAAATCACGATCTTCTTATGTAAGTCAGCTGCCGGCTATCAAAAACAAAAGCATTACTGTGAAAACCGATGTCAGGACTGAGGAGATAAAGGTCAGAAATGTAATAGGAATTATTGAAGGCAGAATAAAGGATCAGTTTATTGTACTTGGTGCCCATTATGATCATTTGGGAAGCTCAGGGGGGTATATCTGGAACGGGGCCGATGACAACGGATCGGGCACTGTAGGCGTCATGACTATAGCCAAGGCGATAATGGAAACCGGGATCAGGCCCGGAAAGTCGGTAATAATTGCATTATGGACCGCTGAAGAAGAAGGGCTGCTGGGTTCCAGATATTTCGTACGGAACCTGCCATACTCCAAAAACCAGATACGCCTGAACATGAATTTTGACATGATCGGAAGGCATGTCTCTGATGATGAGCCTGACAAAGCCGTAATCACATATAATGGATCCCTTCCCATTCTCAGGTCAGTCACTGAAAACAACCTGAAGAAATACAATATCGGGCTTAAACCCGATTTTCAGCCTTCTGACAATCCACAGGGCGGTTCCGACCACAGGTCGTTTGCAGAGAGCGGGATACCCGTCTTCAGGATCAAACCCGGCCACAGGGAAGAATACCATACCCCATTCGATGAAACAAGGGTTATAGACTGGGACATTATGGAAAAAATTGTCAGGATAAGTTTTGCCGATGCATGGGAGCTGGCAAATACTGAGTGGTAGAGGCAGTGCGGGAATGTTATGGAACATAAAGGATGAAACATCTTGAAAGTTTAAAGCCTTTTAAATATATTCGAAACTTTAAAACTACTACAACCATGAAGATTTTTAAATCAATTTTATTGGGTTTGTTGCCGCTAGGGACCAGTGTAATGGTTCAGGCCCAGCAGGCCAAGACAGACAACAGACTGCATGTAATAATTATCGGAGCTCATCCTGATGATCCCGATGAAGTTGGCGGAACTGCCTACAAATGGGCACAGGCTGGAGCCGATGTGCTTATGGTATCTCTGACTAACGGTGATGCCGGTCATCAGACGCTCGATTCTGAAACACTGGCAAAAGTCAGAAGGGATGAGGCAAGGAGAGCAGGAGAAGTAATCGGAGTAAGGTATATCACCCTTGACAACCATGACGGACAACTTATGCCTACATATGAAAACAGGCTGCAGGTGATAAAACTTATCAGGGAGCAAAAAGCAGATATAGTCATTTTCCCGCGCCCGTATGATTATCATCCTGACCATCGCTATGCGGGGCAGCTTGTTCTTGATGCCGCCTATATGGTTACAGTTCCGAAAATACTCCCCGAAGTGCCGTTCCTTGAGAAGAATCCGGTGTTCCTGTATACATATGACCAGTTTGTTCACCCCGAACCATTCAAAGCCGATGTCTGCGTTGCAATAGATGATGTAATAGATAAGAAGATCGACATGTATCACCAGCATACATCACAGATGTACGAATGGCTTCCTTTCAACAGGGGAGAACTTGACCAGGTTCCGAAAGGTGAAAAAGAGAGAAGGGAATGGCTTGGAAAAACCTGGTCGAGAAGATCAAATGCAGAGCCATTCAGGGATATACTGACAGAACACTACGGAAAAGAAAAGGGATCAAAGATAAAATATTGTGAACCATTCCAGGATTCAGGTTATGGAACACGGCTCACGAAGGAAAATATAAAGAAATATTTTCCTTTCTATTGATAAATCAAATACCTGCTGTTATACTTCAGCTCGATAAAATCATTTTCCGTTTCCCTGTATCCGTATTCGAAACAATACTGATATTTATCCCCTTCTGAGGTTTCGATTACATGGGTAAAAAAGCTGAAGTTATAACCGAGCGCAAATAAGGCATCTTTGTGGATCCTGTGCCGGCCTTCATCATAAAGGTCGGCCAGGATCCGCCTGTTTTTACGGAGCAGCCCGTGAACATTCCTTACAAAATTGTTTGTATCACGGTTCAGCCTGTTGTTGTAATTATTCCTGCACTGGTCAGAGCAGAATTTCTTATCGGTACGGCCACGAATGACATCGCCGCAATCGAGACATTTTTTTTCCACAGCACTCTAATGTTTTGATAAAGTTACAAAAAAACGTTTTCAAACGTTTTCAAACGACATTAAATTCTTAACATCCGTCTATAAATGATTATTGACCGGGAAAGGCAAAAAAGGGGTGGTAAGTTTGTCGGGTAATAACCGCATGTTGAATTAAAAAACTGAAGTCATGAACTCATTGAGGAACAGGGTTTATCTGATCGGAAATCTTGGTCAGAATCCGGAAATGAAGAACCTTGAAAACGGAAAGAAGCTGGCACGTTTTACGCTTGCCACAACCGAGGAATTCAAAAATTCTGACGGGCAGAAAGTGAAGGAAACCACCTGGCATAACATTGTTGCATGGAACGGTACGGCCGATCTGGCCGGGAAATATCTCAGGAAAGGACGGCAGGTGGCAGTTGAGGGAAGGCTCGTGTACAGAAGCTATGAGGACAAGAACGGGGCCACGAAGTATGTTACCGAAGTCGTGATCAATGAACTTCTGTTTTTGCAATCGGGCAAGGAACAGGTTCAGGGCAAAGACGAATAGCCTGTTAAACAAGATCCTTCACTGCATTTCCTGAATGGGGCTGTAATATAAATTACAGCCTCTAGTGTTATTTGATATTTTTTTTACATTTGCAGGCTTTGCAGAATCTAAGCGTATTCTAAATGAAACGGTCGCACAACCTGCTGCTTTTTTTAATTTTCTCCTGGCAGACAGTTTACAGCCAGACGTCCATGCCGGCGGGGCATCCTGTTGCTGAGATATTTACCAATTTTCATATAAACATAGATGACAAATCAGGAACGACCGGATTCGAAATTACCAGAGCTTATCTGGGATACGTTTTCACTCCCGATACCCATTTCTCGGGAAGCTTAATAATAAATCCGGGCACCCCTGATGACCTTGCTCCAGGCTCATCCCCCAAAAGGTATGCCTATTTCAGGGAAGCTTCCATATCTTATACAAATAACGATTTCAGGATTTCATTCGGGATAACAGGGACAAGATTGTTCAACTTCCAGCAAAAGTTCTGGGGCAAGAGATATATTGCAAATACCTACCAGTCAATAAACGGCTACGGCTTCGTCGCTGATGTGGGCGTTGCCATTGATTATAAAATCAGCGACATCCTGAAGGCAGATTTCACCATCATGAACGGCGAAGGGTACAATAATGTGCAGCTCGACAACAGTCTGAGAACCGGAGCCGGAATAATTATCACTCCCGATGAGCATCTTGCTTTCAGGATTTATGGTGATATCACCCGTGTTGAGGGTTTGTGGCAACCTATGTTCATCGGGTTTGCAGGTTTCAAAAATGAAAAGGTGACAATAGGCGGTGAGTTGACCTATAAATCAAATCTTGACCTTATCAGAGGACATCATGCATGGGGATTTTCCACAACCGGTGCCGTGGTTGTTGCAGAAAATACTGAACTGTTTGCCAGGTTTGATTATTCTGCATCGATAACACCAAAAAATGAGCTAAGACACTGGAATTATCTGATGGATGGCAATTTTCTCATAGTCGGTTTGCAGCACACCTTTAATGAGAATGTCAAAATTGCTCTCGATTACCAGGGCAGATATCCCTATAATCATGACTATCAGCCAACAGATATGGTATATATCAATGCCCTCTTTAAATTCGGGGCTTATTAGCAATAAAACCCTTGACGAATTATTCCGGATCGTAACAGAATTTTTCCCGGCTGTTACCGGTTTTAAAGATCGGACCTGAAGCTTGAAAGCACACTTTCTTAAACATAAGTTATTCCCGTAATTTCAAAGACAGTATTACCCTTTGGCTGTTTCAGAACGATTTTATCACCTTTTTTCTTGTTTATCAGTTCTCTGGCCAGAGGCGAAATAAACGATATTTTGCCTTTTGAAATATCAGCCTCATCAACTCCAACGATGCGGCAGGCATGTAATCGGCCTGAAACTTCTTCTTTCAAAGACACAGATGCCCCGAATCTTATTTCATCATTTGGCTGCTCATCAGGAGATATAACTTTTGCACCGGCGATCCTTTCATTTAAAAGCTGCAGTCTGGCATTTATCAAATTAAGCTCTATGCGTCTCTCATTTTCATTTGTGTTGTCAATTTTCTCCTTCTCGCTTATAAGCATCTTCTTTTCCTCCAGCAACTCATCCATACCCGTCTTTGTTACGAAGTTAGGCACTCCGTCGGGCAAGTAAGCCCGCTGAGGCACCATCGGAGTTTCCTCCTGATCATCCTCCTTTACAAATCCCCTGCTCATAGATTTTTAATTATTGAACAATCACTTCACTTCCGTCAAGGAAAAGTATAATCAATCTGCAATATTTCTGACCAAAATTCCGATTCGTCGGACAGACAGTACGCGCGAACTTATAAACTGATGACGTATCAGGTTATTTCGAGTCGTCGATGTTTTCCACATGAATTATATGCAATATTCTGTGAACTACCGGTGAAAGCAGTATGGCCGAAATGCTAAGAAATGCTATCCCGCTGTATAAAGCATATAATGATGAAAATATCTTACCGGCTGAAGTGTTGATTTCAACCACCGGCCCCATACCGGTAAGTATCATGCAGGACATGTGGAAGCTGTCGAGCAGATTAAGTTTCCCTGTATAATGGTATCCGACAATTCCGATCAAAAGGGAAAACAGGATCAGTATTGAAGAGATAAGCAGGAATCTGCCTAACCTGAGCAGAAACTCAGGGAAAGGCAGGACTTTCTGCCTGCGATGTTCAAAATACACTTTCATAGCCGGCCATGATATTTGTTAAATGTGATTTATCAATTCAATACCTGTCGTATTTACCATCAACAATCACATCCCTGACAGCTTCCAGATACCCAAATCCATTAAGCATGTCGGGTAAAAGGTAACTGCCTTCAACCCATTCATTCCAAGCATTAATTGTGATCAGCCGGGGCTGTTCGGGGTGACTGTCGGCATAAAGCTTTGCTTTGGAAAGCAGTGCCGCAAAACTTTGCGGAGTGTTGTTATAATGCACAACATCGTGAATACCCTTGGCAGGGAAACGGGGCGTATCGTCCCATCCTATTGAAACACAAGGAAAGACCGGCACAGTAAGGGTTGAATCCATTTGTTCCCTGATTCTTATTGAATTTGTGCCATAAGCAATATAATCCTCCTGCATCCCGCCCATGTTATACATGGCAACACTGTTGAATCCCATGGCCTCCACCATTTCGGCAAACTTCCCGGCCTGATCTTTCGACATAACAGAACCTCCTCCCTGATTCCACTGGATATGCAAACCCGGGAAACCTGCCTTTTTCACTTCATCGCGAAAGTAATCAAGAGCTTTGCGTGTTTCTTCAACGCTGTTCCCGAAGCTCTCCATCAATTTGCCGACACTGAAAACAGAAAACACTGGTTCTCCATTTATTTTAAAATAGTTTGGCCGTTTGAAGTATTTATTTATGATTCTGTCAACTATGATCCTGTAATTTTCCCAGTCGATTCTGGCATTCCAGAGGATATCGGTATTGTCTTTATACAGGTGGACATTCCAGTAATTATATTTCACATCATGATTTGCCCACATGATGTAAAATTGCATTTTTTCATTATTCCTTGCCTTCAGAAAACCGTCGTTAAGTGCGCTTTCAAGAAAAGGAAAACCATCGTACCAGTACCAGTCGTAAACGAATACATTAACGCCATGGTCTGTTGCTGCATCGATCCATTTTTCAACGACTTTAGGATCGTTGTCCATTTCATAGCCCCAAAGCGGCTGGCGTGGCTGGTAATGTCCGTCGAAACGGGGATTGCCTTTTTTAATGACTTCCCATTCCCCAGTCCCATCGGGCCATAGTTTTGCCCTTCCAAGGGAGTCGTCGTGGCATGAGGGCCAGATATAGGCTGCTACGTAATAATTGTTCAACGATTTCTTCTCCTGCAAATCGGGTTTAGAGGCTGATGAACATCCGTAAAAAAAGACCGGAAATGAAATTAAGGTCAAACTTATAAATGCTTTTTTCATTGGTTTGATTTTAGATCAATCTGATTGTACAAAGTCGAGGTGGTAATGAATCATTAATACCATCACCGTAAATATATCAAGAATGCCTGATATTAATCTCAGAAATCTGAATGTTTAGCGATGCAAAATCTTGTCCATTTTCTTTCCCCTGGCCAGTTCATCGACCAGTTTGTCGAGATACCTTACCTTCCGCATCAGAGGATCGCTGATTTCTTCCACCCGGGATCCGCAGATCAGGCCTGTGATGAGATGAGCATCGGGGTTTAAGGAAGCATTCCGAAAAAATGTATCAAATGTTACATTTTCTTCTATCAGTTCCTGCAGTTTCCGGTTATTGAAACCTGTAAGCCACTCAATAACCTGATGCAATTCTTCTTTTGTCCTTCCTTTTTTCTCCACTTTTGCAAGGTACAAGGGATACACAGAGGAAAAAGTCATTTTTGCTATTCGCTGGTTGTCGTTTTTCACGGTTCCAAAGAGTATCAATGATTCAGGCCTTCTGTTCCCGGCCTGCATGTAAGGCTTTGATATTCAGGTCAACAATTTCCTGACCCTTACGGCCGAAAAAAGACCTCACTGCGTTCTCCAGGCTGGAGAAGGGAATTTCAATAAAAGGAGATGCAGCGCCCAGGATCACCATGTTCCCTGAACGAGGAGAACCAACGTTCATTGCAATCTGGTCCGCATCAATGATTTTATGGCAACTGATTTTTCTGATCTGGTCAAGAATCTCTTCGACAGGCGGATAATCAGGAATATTGATATAAGGGGTCGAATTTGTGATAAGCCAGCCGCCGGAAGACAGCCATGGAAGATATCTCAGCGATTCCATTGGTTCAACAGAAACAATAAGATCGGCTTTCCCGAGAGGTATAAGATCTGAAATAACAGGTTTATCTGACAGCCTGAGGTGCGACTGCACATCACCGCCCCTCTGGCTCATCCCATGAACTTCCGACTGTTTCAGGTACAGTCCGTTTTCAATGGCCGCCAACCCTATTATCGATGCAATGGAGAGTATCCCCTGCCCTCCCACTCCTGATAAAACAATGTCACTTTTCATCACATTTTATTCTTTGCTGATATTTTCGGATGCTTCGGCTTTCTTTCTTCTGGTTGCAGTCTGTATGCACTCCCTTGCAGAAATTACTACCGACACTCCCCTGTGGCCAAACTCCTCCGTAAGTATACGCACATTTTCTTCATGATTTTTCCGTAACGGCACAATCTGTCTTATATGTTCAGGTTCAACGCCCAGTCCCTCACAGATCCTGACAAGGCGTCCCGTTGCATGAGATTTCTGTCCCCCTGTCATCCCCGTTGTGGAATTATCTGATATGATGATAGTAACAGGTGAATTTTTAAGAACAGCATCCAGAAGGCCTGTCATTCCCGAATGAGTAAAAGTTGAATCGCCTATTACGGCCACCGAAGGATGAAGACCGCCGTCGGCGGCCCCGACAGCCATTGTAACCGATGCTCCCATGTCGACACATGAGTTTATGATGTTATATGGAGGAAGCGCCCCAAGTGTGTAACATCCGATATCCGAAAAGACGCCGGTTCCGTTGAATGGTCTAAGAGCCTCCATAACAGCATTGAATGTATCAGCATGTCCGCAACCCTTGCAGAAGGAAGGAGGACGGGATTTCACTATGTCAGGGATTTCCGGACCTGTTTCGGGTTTCAGGCCGATTCCTTTTGCCACCAAAGACGGATCAAGCTCACCTACCCTTGGTATTGCTCCATCCATTCTCCCCGAAACTTTAAGGTTACAATCGGGGATTCCCCTTATCAGTTCTTCAAGCAAAGGATATCCTTCCTCAAGGATAAGCACCTCTTCGCATCTGCTTGTGAGATCACTTATCAGATCGTTCGGGAACGGATATGCCGAGATTTTCAGGACAGGGAAATCCGGTCCTTCACCCTGAAAATTTTCCATCAGGTAATTATATGCGATTCCGCAGGCAATGACTCCGAGTTTCCTGTTATGTCCATCCCTGAATATGTTGTATCTGGAAAGCCTGTTTTCATACCTGAGCGACTCATAAGCGGCAAGAAGGGCGCTGTATTTCCTTCTTGCAATGGCAGGAAGAAGTACAAACTGCCTTGGATCGGCCGGAAGCCGGAAGGGTTTCTGAGGTTCTGCCTGCTTTCTCGCAACAGCGGCACGTGAATGTGCAAGGCGAGTTGTAATGCGCATCATGACAGGGAGTCTGTATTTTTCAGAAAGCTCAAATGCATCCGACACCATATTGTAAGCTTCCTGCTGATCGGCGGGTTCATAGACAGGAACATATGCGAATTTCCCGTAGAAGCGTGAATCCTGTTCATTCTGTGAAGAATGCATTGAGGGATCATCGGCCGACACAACAATAAGGCCGCCGTTTATGCCCGTGACTGCCGAATTGATAAAAGGATCGGCAGCAACATTAAGACCAACATGCTTCATTGCGACCATAGCCCTTTTTCCGGTATACGACAGTCCCAGTGCGGCCTCAAGGGCTGTCTTCTCGTTTGCCGACCACTCCCTGTGAATTCCAAGGGCTGCAGCTTCCTTTGAAGCCTGGATATATTCCATGATTTCTGTCGATGGAGTACCCGGATATGCATACATGCCGCTTAAACCTGCATCTATGGCGCCAAGAGCAATGGCTTCATCTCCGAGTAAAAGTAACTTTTCCATACATTTGTCTTAATCGTTTCCTTTGCATACATGTTTCCCACAGGAACCGGCATAAAATTACCTTAATAACTTTAGATTTGAAATTTATTTAAAAATAAGTTAAATGTTTTATCGTTCCGCTCAATAATGCTTACTTTGCAAACACTTTATCAGTAAATTAAGTTGGAAATTACATAAGATTGGCTTGATCAGGTTTAAATATACTTTGATATTATTACTGCTGCCTTTTTGCATAACAACCGGTCAGAATCAGCACACTGAAAGGTTTTTCCAGGTGACGGGGCTGATAACCGACGAGGATTACAGACCATTGCCGAATGTTGGTGTTGTTTCATTCAGGCTCAGGCGAGGGACCTTGAGTGAGAAGACCGGAATTTACAGTATCACAAGCACTCCTGGCGACACAATATTTTTCAGGGCTCTCGGTTTTAAGAAAAGATATCTGGTCCTTCCGGAGAATTTCGAAGGAAGGCTCTTCACGCTGGATGTAGCCCTTGAACAGGATACCATCCCTATTGATAACGTTGTTGTAATGCCGTGGAAAACTTACAGCGAGTTTATAAAGGATATGTCAAAGGCATCTCCTCTATCGCCTGAAATTGAAAATATGAACAGGAATCTGGAATCGGTGGCTGAGGCCGTTACAAATGCAAAAAACGTCAGGATAACGCCTGAGGCCGGTTACAGGTATGCCATGCAGCAGAACTTCAATATGACGGCCACAAGGGGCCAGTACCCTGTGAACAATCTCCTGAATCCGTTTGCCTGGGCTAAATTCATCAGCGGAATCAAGAATGGCCTTTTTAAAAATCAGGAAAGCGAAAAACCTTCCAAGAAAGCAAAAACAAACAGGAAGAAGAAAACCAGGTGAAAAAGTACAACGGCAAAATAGTTGGTCTACTCGGCACAGTTATAATCCACCTTCTTGCAGGGATAATCTTCATGTCATTCCGGCTCCAGTCGTTAAAAACTGAAAAAAGAAAGACTGAAAAGTTTGTGATCGAATTTGACGCACTCGAACAAAAGAAAGCTGCTGAAAAACTTCCTGCCCCTGCTCTTCCTCCGACCACCGTCGAGAACATACTTCACGACGATGCCGAGATGTTGAACATTGCAAGAAACCTTTCGAGCAAAAGCGAGGTAAAGATCGACAAGAATGATTACATCGACCAGGTAAAAAACGAACTCATTAAAAGCGGCAAACTGGGAATTGATAATTATATCGACAATCCCAGAAATATTAATGAAGAGATGACTGAAGACCGGGAGATAGACCTTCGTGAGAAGCAGAAAAAGGAGAATGAAAAGGATAAGCAGAAGGAATCCACAAAGATGGCAGCCAATTACCAGGGACCGACTAGGATTTATTATGATCTTCAGGGCAGGAATCATACTTATCTCCCTATACCGATCTACAAATGCCAGGGGTCGGGCAAGGTAGTACTTGTCATTGAAGTGAACCAGAAAGGTTATGTCGAGAATGCATCAGTGTCACAGGGAGAAAGCACAGCCAGCGATGACTGCCTTGTTGAAACAGCGGTTGCCACAGCCCTTATTTCGAGGTTTGAAGCCAATCTAAATGCTCCAAGGATACAGAAAGGGACACTGACATATATTTTTGTGGCACAATAGAGAAAGGATGGGGAGATGGAGAGATGGGCAGCGGAGAGCGAAGTGAAGATACTAAAATAATAATGAATCGTTATTCCGCTGATAAGGCCTGATGACTTCAGGCGTGTTCCTGTTTGCTGTCCGGTTGTTTACAAGATCGCTTATGGTATGGGCCCTGAGAATTTCGGAGGGGCATGGTCTGAGCAGTGAGAATGCCTCGTCATCATCTGTTTTGTGGCTTATCCATTTTGTTTCATCATTCCTGTCAAGGATTACAGGCATCCTGAGCTTTGAATTATGGATGAATGCCATAAGGTCATTTGCATCGGTCGTGATAATCGTAAATGTATTAAACACTTCTCCTGTATCTGTCGATATCCATTTTTCTGATAATCCGGCAAGCGAAAAGATTTCTTCAGTTGCATGATAAATGTACCACGGGATTTTTGTATTTCCTGAATGCTGCCACTCGAAGAAGCCTTTTACAGGGATCAGGCACCTGCCGGTGCTGAACGGTTTTGAAAAAGAAGGTTTGGTCCTAACGCTTTCGGCTCGTGCATTAAAAGTATTGTACCGGATCTTTTCCGCGTCACCCTTACTTCTTATCCATGAGGGTATCAGTCCCCACCTGAGCAGTTTAATTTCACCCGGCGATTCTGAACACAATGCAGGAAGTTCAGGAAGCCCGAATGCATGATAGTAATAGCTTGGCTGGTAACGGCCATGATCAGGGAAAGTGGCGCCATACCTGTTCTCAAGCTCATCCTTAACGAGATTAACGTTAACGGTGAAACACATCAGCAATTCAGTTTATGCCTGCAATATCCAGTTTAATCGGTAAAGGAAGGGAATTGTCGAAAAGATCATAATCGGGCCACAGATTAACATGAGCCAGCACATTCGACATCATACGGTTCATGTATGAAGTAATTTCAGGTCCGTTCCATGCGCTGGAATTAAACAGCACCACCCATGAGATTCCGTCTGGCTGGCGCTTAATTATCCCTGCAGTACCTGAGAATGAACCTGTTCTTATCCAATTTCCGTCGATAAGAGTGGCTTTCCAGCCAACCGGAGCAAAATGGTTATTCTGGTCAGTCATGAAATGGATGCTTTCATGGCTGAGTATATCCTCGTTGTAGTTAAATCCGTCAAGGGCCAGAAGCAGACGCATCAGATCCGGTGAAGTTGCAAGCCACCCTCCTGCCCCGCCAAGAGTCTCGATATCATTTCCGCCATAGGGTGTGGGAACCAGATCCCCTGTCCCGTATATTGAAGGTTTTCGCGGCCATCCTGCAGGTTCGTAATATGTAACTTCAAAAGGAGCCTTTTGGTTTGCAAGGTTATGGGCCGGAACCATGTCATATATACCGAGAGGTTCAAATATCTCTTTCCTGCAGTATTCGGTATAAGGAACGCCTGACACTTTTTCAACCACGAGCCCCAGTATGCTGTAACCAAGGTTTGAATATGACCTGGAAGTACCAGGAGTGAAATGCAGTCTTTTGCTAAGAGCAAACCTGATAATTGTATTCAAATCAACCGGAAGGCTTGTATTCATTTGGCTGGCAATAACATGGGGCATGAACATCTGATCTCCCCATCTTTGTGACCAGCCTCCTTCGTGACTCAGCAGGTGTGCAACAGTTATATCAAATACCCTTTTATCCCTTGGATGGCAATAAACTGAATCATTCAGAATGCCCTGAGGGCCAAAAACCCTGTCATTGACAGATAATTTGCCTTCCTCCTGCAGTTTCATGATTGCCGTGGCTGTGACCAGTTTTGAGATACTGGCAATCCTGAATTTGCTGTATGGCTGAACCTCTGTTTTTTCAGCAGTATCGGCATAACCATATCCCCTGGCATAAACAAGTCTTCCATCTTTTGCAATTGCGACAGATGCTCCCGTAATTGACCATTTATGCATAAACGATTCAACAATCTTGTCGCATTGCGAAAAATCTTCAGAAGAAGAAAATGAGTTTGTAAGCCTTATATTTCCAGGCACGATTTTGTCGGGCAGACCTTCAGTCTTTTCTATGGCTCCCGGGTTATAACTTACTGCCAGCGAAAGCAGTGCAACTGTTATTATCTTTTTTGGACCGATCAAATGCACTTTTTTAAAATTGCGTAAAAATAAAAAGTTTTCACAATGTTAAAATGCCATCTTGGAATTTTAATATGAATTTAACTATTTGCTGTTGCAAATATTGTCTTTTTTGTTGCTGATTTTTAATTCTGATCGGACCAAAAAATTAACTTTGTGAACATGTTGTCAACAAGGAAATTTGTTTTTTACCTTTTTCTGATACTTTCTCTCGTGCTTTCAGAAAGCCCAATTTTCTGTCAGCGTTTTATAATTATTGACACAACTGATTATCTTCCATATTATTATGACGGTGCTCCTGAGAACAACCTCATGGTTGCTGCATCACGGGGATATGTAGAGCAAATTGAAAAGCTCATTGCACGAGGGGCTGATGTCAACGCTGAAACTGCTGAAGGAGCGACACCGCTTGTTTTCGCCGTTGTCAATAATCAGGCTGAATCTGTAAAAAAGCTTTTGGAATATGATCCGGAAATAGACAAGCTGACTGCAGCGGATGAGACTCCGCTGATCATTTCCGTAAAGAACAGGAATCCTGAAATTGCAGAAATACTTATACGGGGAGGGGCAGATCTTAATCTGCCAAACAGCAAAGGTGCAGCGCCGGTTCATTTTGCAGCCCTGAATGGTGACCTTGAAATGACTGATCTTCTGGTATATTACGGGGCCGACATAAACTTAAAGACAGTTGACGGCACCTCTCCGCTGATGGCGTCGATCCTGGCCGGCTACCAGGATGTATCAGATTATCTTATCCGGAATGGTGCCAACCTTGAGGCAAGGGACAGGAACGGATTCACTCCTCTTCTGATAGCGGCACAGAACGGAGATACACTGTTGATAAACCTTTTACTTAAACAGGGTGTCGACCTTTATGAGAAGAATTATTTTAACTACAATGCCCTTGATATTGCCATCGAATCGAACCACAGGCCTGCGGTTGAAATGCTTCTTGAAAAAGGAGACAAATGGACTTCATCTGAAAAAGGTGGCCTGAATCCGTATACAATTGCCTCATCATTCGGAAGAAAAGATATTATTACCCTGCTTGAACAGAAAAATATTCCCGGACGTATAGGCTTCAGGATTGACGAGATATCTGTCTCCCCCAATGTAAAACTGAATAACCATGATTTTTATTCCGGGGGGGTGATTATGTTCAGGGAGCCCGTGATGAAAGCCGGGCTAAAAACAGGTTTTGATTTTAAGCCTGCTTACTCAAGAGTCCTGGTGAAAACAGGCGAAAACCTTTATTACCAGTATTATGACAAAAGTTCGCTAATTTATGCAGGTTTATTCAAGGACTTCACCCTGAAGGAAACATTTTCGGGTACCATAATTTCTGCCTCAGCTGCCTTTTCTGCCGGTTTTTCCTTCGGCCCCAGATTCAGGGGAACCCGGGTGCCTGCAGAAGAAAAAATACGGATCATACCTTCAGCAGGATTGAAAGTCCAGAAGAGGCACTTTACCGTTAAGGCAGACCTGGAATATATGAAAACCCAATTTTACGGCATCTCTCCGCTGTGGTTCAGGGCAGGTTTTGCTTATAACTATTTTATAAGCAAGGTAAGATCGCCGGGAAAAACAATCAAATGGAACTGAAAATGAAACTTCTGATCAGAATATTATCGTTCACGGTCATTGCTGTCATGTTTTCATGCGAAGACTCGGGCCTGATCACCAATTGTTCAGATTGCACGATTGATGAACCTGAAGAAGCAAACCTTATAATCAAGCTGACAAGTACCGAACTTCCCGTCACTGTAAGGATATTTGAAGGCGAGCTTGATGACAGCATATTATATGACATTGTTTCGGATTTCCGCGGAAGTGAATACAGAAGAAATGTGATACTCAACAAAAAATATACGGTTACAGCAGAATACGTGATCAACAGAAACAACTATTATGCCATTGATGCCTGCATTCCAAGAGTGAAATACACGAAAGACCAGTGTGACGATCCTTGTTATTTTCTGTATGACAGGGTTTTGGATCTCCGGCTGAAGTATACCGCGGATTAATGTTTATTTAGCAGATACGTCTACCCTTCATATTTAAAAAGGGGGACTCCGGCAGTGGCCCATTCTTTTATCCTGAGCAGCTCTTTTTCAGTCAGAGGCGTCAGGTCATCCTTCATGTCAAGAGCAATCCTGAATAGTTCCTCTTCGCCGGGAGGCACAGCGGCGGTGATGGGATGTGACAGGGTAAATCTGAGTCCCATCTTGATATCTTCGGGAGTGGTGAGAGGTTCATACCAGCATTTCGGATATTTCGACCTGTCGGCATCCTTTGGCCAGGGTCCTTTTGCCATAGCCTTCAGGGCGAGAATACCCATTTTCTTTTCCATTGCCTTCTGCAGAACCTGAGGCCCGAAATTGCCTGCATTCCATGTAGCGTAGTTGAACGGGAAAAGAATGGTGTCAAAGTCAAAACTGTTCATAAGTGCCATCGCTGCTTCAACCGAATGTGCAGAAAATCCGATGAACCTTATCTTGCCTTCCTTTCTGGCTTCGAGAAAAGTCTCCAATGCGCCTCCGGGACCGAGGATCTTATCAACATCCTCAAGTGATGTCACGGCATGAAGCTGGTAAAGATCAAAGTGATCGGTCCTGAGATTTTTAAGTGATTGTTCCAGCTCCCTCCTTGATCCTTCCTTCATTCTTTCACCTGTCTTGCAGGCAAGGAAGATCTTCTTCCGGTAAGGTTCAATAGCGGGGCCCAGCTTTATTTCAGCATCGCCGTAAGAAGGTGCGACATCGAAATAATTAATCCCCGAATCATAAGCCAGTTTAACAACCTCCGAAGCCTTTTCAGGTGATGAATCCCTTACAACAATTCCCCCGAAACCGATCACGGAAAGCATCTCTCCGGTACGTCCAAGAGAACGTTTTTCAACAAGACCCGTTGTTTCCCGCCGCGACAGGGCCGAGAGGTCGGCAGGAAAAAGACCTAGTGCAGGTACTGCAAATGCAGTAGTCCTGATAAAATTTCGTCGTTTCATAGCCTGCAGGTTTTAATTACTTATTATAACCAACTTTTAAGATAAGCATCCGGCAAAAGGCACAAAATTCCTAAATATTGATCACAGGTTTTACAGAAAGGTCCATCCTGTCACCCTTATAATAGACCCTCTCAAGGAAAAGCCCGCTGGGCGGGGCTGTAAGTTTAGCGGGTATATCTGACTTGTTCCTGAAGAACGACAGCACATCGCCCGAATCGAGTTTCCCTCTTCCGGCTTCGACAAGAACACCTGTCATGCGGCGAACCTGCTTCCACAAAAAATGTGACCCTATAACATGAAAAACTATCAGGTCGCCGAATTCCGTTACCGACGAATGAGTTATGTTGGTTTTGGCAGATCCCTGCTCCTGTTCATCGTCAGTGAACGATTTGAAATTTTTCAGGCCGGTGAAATGCCTGGCTACCTCGTTCATCTTATTTATATCGAGCTTATCCTTTATCCACCATACATACTTTTTCCCAAGAGCTGTCCTTCGCCTGCTGATCTGATAAATATAGCTCCGGGCAATGGCATCATGCCGGGCATGGAAACCGGGGGAGGCATTTTCAACATTGACAATTGAAATGTCAGAAGGAAGCCTGTCGTTTATTCCGTATTTTATCCTTAGGGGAAGAAGGTCTGTTGATACTTCCAGATGCGCAACCTGTCCCACTGCATGTACCCCGCTGTCGGTCCTGCCTGCACCATAAATATCTATTTCCTGATTTTCAAACAGATCGCGGCATGCATCGAGTATCTCTCCCTGCACCGACTTCCCTCCTTTTTGCATCTGCCATCCCGAATAACGGGTACCATCATATTCGATTGTTAGTTTGAATCGTGACATTATCTGATATTTAGCCTCCAAGGTAACATTCTTTAAAGGTAGGAATTCTATTTGTATATTTGAACACAATTTTGAAAGATATGGAAACTTCATTTTTCGATTCAGGCTTGTTTAGCTATGGCGTACTGCCATTCCTTATTTTTCTTGCAAGGATCTGTGATGTTTCGATCGGGACAATGAGGATAATTTTTGTATCGAAAGGAAAAAAGAACATTGCTCCCATACTAGGCTTCTTTGAAGTCCTTATCTGGATAACTGCAATAAGCAAGATAATGCAGAACCTCGACAATTACGTGAATTATGTTGCTTATGCCGCAGGTTTTGCGACCGGAAACCTGGTGGGAATGTTAATTGAGGAAAAACTGGCCATGGGTATCCAGATGATTCGGGTATTCACTAACGAAAGAGGGATGGATCTTGTTAAGCTTCTTAACAGCAATGGATTTGGCGCTACTACAATTGAAGCACACGGTGCCATAGACAAGGTTCATCTTGTTTATTCGATAGTACACCGGAACGAACTGGAGAAGGTTATTGAAGTCATAAACAGTTTCAACCCAAAAGCTTTTTTTACAATAGAAGATGTAAAAGCGGCAAATGAAGGTATATTTACTCCCAGAAGATCAAAGGCGAATCTGCCTTTTGGCAATATCCTCAGGGAATGGCGAAAAGGAAAGTAAATAAATTAAATAAATATAATTCGGAAAAATGGAATCATTCACCAATCACCCTCTTTATAAGGCACATACCATCGACAGCGCGATGGATTCATTATGGTCATTTTACAAAAGCAGGTTCATCTCTCTTTTTTCAATCTCACTTGTAATGGGCCTCTTTGTACAATATCTTTCTTCTTTTGTAAATATGGGTGAACTTCAATCTATGACAGACATTAATGAGATCATGATTAAAATGAAGGAATTTCTTCTGCCAATGCTTGCCATTTCTCTTGTCAGCCTTCTTTTCACAACAATCCTGCAGTACTATGTGATCTTCAATCCGCTCGATCAGGCGAATAATATCTTCAGATGCACCGTCGCATCGTTAAAGTATTTTATTCCCTACATCATCATAATGGTCTTCCTGGCCTTTGCAGGTTCATTCGCAATTTTTGTCGGGTTGATGCTTCTCGTGATCGGAGTTGTTTTTTCCGCGGTTTATATAATGATGATTTATCTCTTCATTTTGCCCGTAATGATGGTTGAAGGCTCTAATATTGGCAACACCATCAGCAGTACAATCAGGTTATCCCATAGACACTTCTGGTCAAATTTAGGATGGACAGCGGTGTTTATCATCATTCTTCTTGTTATCTCGGTCATACTTTCAGGACTTGTGCTTTTACCTTTCACAGGAAGCTTCTTAAAGGCATTCACGGATCCGGGAGAAGCAGCATCTCTTATCGAAATAACGGCCAGTCCGTTATACATCGTACTCTCTTCCTTAATGAGTGCCATAACCTTTCCGCTGATGCCTATCTTTTCAGCAATACTGTATTTCAATGCCAGGGCAAGGGAGGAAAACCGGCTAGTATCTGTCGCGTCTCAGGAAGAGGAACAGAAAGTAAAGGTTGAAGATCTTTATGCAAAACCGTTGCCTGAGAATACTGAAAATGATAATGATAAGGTCTAAATTTCATTTTCACCTTTTACATAACCAAAATTTGCAAGTATTCCACCATCGACGTACAGTATGTGTCCGTTAACGAAGTCGCTGGCTTTTGACGCGAGGAAAAGTGCGGCATTTGCAACATCCTCAGGCTGTCCCCATCTTCCTGCCGGAGTCCGTGTCATGACCAGGTCGTTGAAAGGATGGCCGTTTTCACGTATCGGAGCAGTTTGTGATGTAGCTATATAACCGGGACCAATTCCGTTTATCTGGATATTGTATTTTGCCCATTCACATGTCATGTTGCGCGTGAGAAGCATCAGTCCACCTTTGGAGGCTGCATAGGCCGAAACGGTGTTGCGTCCGTAAACACTCATCATTGAGCACATATTGATGATCTTTCCGCTTCTCTTTTTTATCATCCCCGGGACAACGCGTTTTGATACTATTAGGGGAGCAACGAGATCGACATCTATCACCTGTTTGTAATCTTCAATCCTCATATCAAGGATGGGAATCCTTTTTATAATGCCTGCATTATTGACAAGAATATCGACTGGCCCGGAATTCTTTTCAATTTCGGCAATTCCCTTGTCCACATCATTTTCATCGGTAACATCAAATACAAGAGTATAAACCCCAAGCCCCTCCCTGCTGAAGGCATCTTTACATGCGTTCAGCTTTTCATGAGAGAGATCGTTTACACAAACCCTGGCTCCTGCCTTAGCGAGCAGGATGCCAATGGCAAGTCCTATACCATGTGTTCCGCCCGTGACAAGGGCCACTTTTCCGCTAAGATCAAAAAGTTCCTTCATTTTTCACTTATATTACTTTATAGTATCAGGATACCTGACATCCATATCTCCGTAATCGAGATTTTCCCCGGCCATACCCCAGATGAAAGTATAGTTTGAAGTACCGGCAGCACTGTGGATGCTCCATGATGGTGAAAGTACTGCCTGGTCATTTTTCATCCAGATATGCCTCGTCTCATCAGGATCGCCTAAAAAATGACATACGGCCTGTTTTTCAGGGACTTCAAAATAAAAATAGGCTTCCATCCTCCTGTTATGCGTATGAACAGGCATTGTATTCCAGACACTTCCCGTCTTTAGTTCAGTCATGCCCATCTGAAGCTGGCAGGTAGGCAGAATTGTGTTTATCAGCAGCTTATTTACTGTTCTGTGATTTGAGGCTTCAGCAGAACCAAGTTCCGCTTTCTCTGCCCTGTCGATAGTTACCTTCTTCGAAGGGTATTTATAATGGGCGGGAGAAGAATTGATATAAAGTTTTGCGGGCTTTTGTTTGTCGACTGAACGGAAAACCACTTTTATTGTCTCCTTCCCAATATATAAAGCCTCCTTGAATCCAAGGCTGTATTTTATTTCATCACATTCCACCTCTGCAGGTCCTCCGGTGTTTATTATCCCCATTTCCCTTCTTTCAAGAAAATAGCGGGCTTTGAGCTCGTCAGCAGTTTCAAGAAGAAGTTCTTTGTTGACAGGCATCGCTCCGCCTACTATATACCTGTCGTACATTGTATATACCAGGGAGATCTCATCAGGAACAAAGATATTTTCGATAAGAAATTCCTTTCGTAATTTTTGTGTGTCATATTTCTTAAAATCATCAGGATGTACAGCATAACGGAGTTCAATTTTCATATCAGACTTTTAAATGATTTTTGTTGATTTCAGAATTTCAAAATTACAACCATTTGGGATGAATCACAATAGAAAACAACAATTCGATGGTCTACGACCATCATTAAAAACATTTATATCGGATCTACAAAAATGGGATGGTCTTCGACCATAATATAAAAAACATGCTTACCGGATCCATAACATCGATGGGCGGCCATAATCAATAAACAGAGCACATCACGGATCTACAAAAATGGGATGGTCTTCGACCATAATATAAAAAACATGCTTACCGGATTCACAACATCGATGGGCGGCCATAATCAATATATAAAACACATTACGGATCGACAAAAATGGGATGGTCTTCGACCATAATATAAAAAACATGCTTACCGGATTCATAACATCGATGGGCGGCCATAATCAATAAACAGAGCACATCACGGATCTGCATAATGGGATGGTCAGCGACCATCATGGTATTTTTGTATTTGTGCAGCTAAAACAATGTGATAATCAACAACGTACCGGAATATCCTGTAAGCATTGGCTTGTACCATGAAAGGGCCGACCTTCGGAGAAGGTCCAATCTGTTGTAAAACCCGGGTTAATTACATAACATGGACCCTCGTAGAGGGTCGAAATAATTATAAATATGAATAATTTTCATCATCAAAAAATTCCGGAAGAAATTCCTCATTGAAGACTATTTCCTCTCTCTCAAGCATTTCTTTATATTCTTGTCTGAATTTTATCATTCTATGATGTTTTTCCTGGTTAGCGATGTAAGCGTAAACATCGTTTACCTGGCTTCTGCTGTAAGAAAAGCCTCCATAGCCATCCTGCCATCTGAATTTGCCTGGGTACCAGCCTTTTTCATTAATAAAAAAAGCAGATGACTTTTTAATAGCTGAAACCGTGTCAGAAATTGACATTGATGGATTCAAACCAAGAAAAATATGCACATGATCATAATATCCATTAATAATCAATGGTTTATGCCTAAGATTTTTCACAATTCCACTCATATAGGAGAATATTAAAGGTCTATATTTCTCCCTTAAAAGACACTCCCGGAATTTGACGGCAAAAACTAATTGGATATGAAGCTGGGTAAATGTTCCTGATTTCATAACACGAGAAAAATTTTGATTCCACATCTCTAATTTACTAAATTATTCTTTGATGGTCTACGACCATCAATAATTTTATGCATAATGGATCTACAAAAATGGGATGGTCTTCGACCATAATATAAAAAACATGCTTACCGGATCCATAACATCGATGGGCGGCCATAATCAATATATAAAACACATTACGGATCGACAAAAACGGGATGGTCTTCGACCATAATATAAAAAACATGGTTACCGGATCCATAACATCGATGGGCGGCCATAATCAATAAACAGAGCACATCACGGATCTGCATAATGGGATGGTCAGCGACCATCATGGCATTTTTTGTATTTGTGCAGCTAAAACAATGTGATAATCAACAACGTACCGGAATATCCTGTAAGCATTGGCTTGCACCATGAAAGGGCCGACATTCGGAGAAGGTCCAATCTGTTGTAAGACCCGGGTTAATTACATAACATGGACCCTCGTAGAGGGTCGAATACGAAAAGAACATTCGTTCTAACCATTCCGGACATGTGATATTTCAATGCCTAAATCCATCCAAATTAAAAAATATGCATAGCGGTTCCATGTAAATTCGATGGTCTACGACCATCATTAAAAACATTTATATCGGATCTACAAAAATGGGATGGTCTTCGACCATAATATAAAAAACATGGTTACCGGATCCATAACATCGATGGGCGGCCATAATCAATATATAAAACACATCACGGATCTACAAAAATGGGATGGTCTTCGACCATAATATAAAAAACATGCTTACCGGATCCATAACATCGATGGGCGGCCATAATCAATATATAAAACACATTACGGATCTACAAAAATGGGATGGTCTTCGACCATAATATAAAAAACATGCTTACCGGATTCACAACATCGATGGGCGGCCATAATCAATATATAAAACACATTACGGATCTACAAAAATGGGATGGTCTTCGACCATAATATAAAAAACATGCTTACCGGATTCATAACATCGATGGGCGGCCATAATCAATATATAAAACACATTACGGATCGACAAAAACGGGATGGTCTTCGACCATAATATAAAAAACATGGTTACCGGATCCATAACATCGATGGGCGGCCATAATCAATAAACAGAGCACATCACGGATCTGCATAATGGGATGGTCAGCGACCATCATGGCATTTTTTGTATTTGTGCAGCTAAAACAATGTGATAATCAACAACGTACCGGAATATCCTGTAAGCATTGGCTTGCACCATGAAAGGGCCGACATTCGGAGGAAATTAAAATCTTTGCGGCTAAAGATTTACTGCAAAGTCAACCAGTGTTTTCGACAGAGCACAAAGGAAAAATGAAGATATTTTAATAAACAGGTTGAATAATTTGCTACTTTTAGTTTCTGAATTTCACTCAAAACTCATTATTCTCTAACAGACTGATATGAAACCATTTATACACGATGATTTTCTTCTTGGCAATAAAACCGCCAGAAGGTTGTATCACGAATTTTCGGAAGGACAACCGATCATTGATTTTCATTGCCATCTGTCACCTGCAATGATCTCTGATGACAGGCAGTATGACAACCTTGGTCAGATATGGCTGGAAGGTGATCATTATAAGTGGCGTGCAATGAGGACCAATGGCATCAAGGAGCGTTACTGCACGGGAGATGCCACATCTTATGAGAAATTTGAGAAATGGGCAGAAACCGTTCCTTCTGTCATAGGCAATCCGCTTTATCACTGGACACACCTCGAACTTGCAAGATACTTTGATATTTATGATCTTCTGTCGCCTGTTACAGCAAGGAAAATTTATGACAGGGCATCGGAGATGCTCCGCTCGATGGAATTCAGCACAAGATCACTGATCAAAAAGATGAAGGTTGAAGTGATATGTACAACCGATGATCCTTCCGATAATCTTGAACATCACCAGAGACTTAAGGGATCTTTTGAAATACCTGTTCTTCCCACTTTCAGGCCCGATAATGTTATCAAAACAGATGATCCGCTGAAATTCACCCTATACATAGGCAAATTAGGTGAAGCAGCAGGAAAACACATTGATAGTTTTGAATCTCTTATTGAGGTGCTTGACCAGAGGCATGAATTCTTCCATCAGATGGGAGGAAGACTCTCAGATCACGGCCTCGACAGGTTTTATTACGCTGCCTTCGACTATGAAGAAGTAAATAAAATTTTCAAAAAGCTTTTAAAAGGCAGGATGATCGATACTGAAGAAACAGAAAAATACAGGACAGCCATCATGCTTGAGCTTTGCAGGATGAATCATAAAAGAGGCTGGACGCAGCAGTTTCATGTGGGAGCAATGCGCAACAACAATTCAAGGATGTTCAGACTTATGGGACCGGATACCGGCTGGGATTCAATAGGGATAGCTCAGGATGCCTTAAAGATGTCCTCATTTCTCAATGAGCTCGACAACACAGACCAGCTTTCCCAGACAATTCTATACAACCTGAATCCGGCCGATAATGAAATGATGGTCTCAATGGCCGGGAACTTCAACGATGGAAGTGTGCCCGTAAAGGTTCAGTATGGAGCTGCATGGTGGTTCCTTGATCAAAAGACCGGAATGGAGAAACATCTCAGAGACCTCTCATCCCTGGGTATTCTCAGGAGGTTCGTCGGAATGGTCACCGATTCAAGAAGCTTCCTATCTTACCCACGTCATGAATATTTCAGAAGGATCGCATGCAACTTTGTGGGTGAAGAAGTTGAAAAAGGTGCGATTCCTGATGATGATGAACTTTTAAAGCCCCTTATTGAGGGAATATCATACAACAATGCGAGGGAGTACTTTGCTTTTCCAAGATGATAAAATCTTTTTCCCCATTTGGCACAACGTTAAACGGGAATCTGTATAAACGACATTTTTTTAATTTTAAAACAACGATTATTCAAAATCCTTTCTTTGCCCTCCTTCCCCTTAAAGGGGGATTATTAACAAGAACCTGATTGAAAAAGTCCCCTTCAGGGGAGTCACGGGTAAAAACAAAGGATTTTCTTTTAAGACTCGACTAATAACAAAGAATCGGATTAATATGAAAGAAACACTTGACCTGACAGGAAAGACAGCCGTGATTACCGGCGGTGGGGGTATAATATGTTCTGTGATGGCAAAATCGCTCGCTTCTCAGGGTGCAAAAACGGCTATCATTGATCTGAACAAGGAAGCATCGGAGAAAGTTGCCCGTGAAATACAGGCAGAATTCGGAACGCCTTCCCTGGGGTTGTCAGCAAACGTACTTGACAAATCATCCCTTGAGGAGTCGAAAAGGATCATCAATGAAAAGCTTGGCCCTGTCGATATCCTGATAAACGGCGCTGGAGGGAATTCCCCCTCTGCCACAACAAAGCTCGAAAAGATGGAAGGCACTGATTATGAAAATCCCGGGGATACTTTTTTCGGCCTTGATCCCGAAGGTTTTGACAGGGTATTTGACCTGAACTTTAAGGGCACTATTCTTCCCACAATGGTTTACAGCATCGATATGGTAAAAAGGAAATCAGGGTCCATAGTAAATATATCATCAATGAACTCCTACAGGCCACTTACAAAAATTCCGGCCTATTCAGCAGCCAAGGCTGCTGTTAATAATTTCACACAATGGCTTGCTGTGCATTTTTCGCTTACAGGAATAAGGGTCAATGCAATTGCTCCCGGATTTCTCCTTACTAACCAGAACAGGTTTCTCCTGGAGGATGAAAAAACAGGTCAGCCAACCCCAAGGAGCCTTAAGATACTTGGGAGCACACCAATGGGACGGTATGGGGTCCCTGAGGAGCTTACAGGTACACTCCTTTATCTTGTTTCCGACCTCTCAAAATTTGTAACCGGAGTTGTAATACCTGTCGACGGTGGATTCAGTGCATATTCAGGAGTCTGATTGACGGGAATAAGCCTTTTGAACAGACGGCCTGCCCGGTATAATAATAAAATGAAATTTAAAAGACCAGATTAATGATATACTATAAGTACGGATCGGAAAACACAGTAATCAGCTCCAGCGATCTTGAATATGGAGTATATGCGGCTCTCGTAAAAATCGGACAAAGAAAGAAGATACTGGTCATCCCGCCCGATTTTACGCGTTTCCATTCAAGGGCAGGAGACATCACTGCTCTTTTGTATAACTATTACGGGAACAGCCTGTCTGATATACTGCCCGCACTGGGAACGCACTCTCCGATGACAGACAGTGAAATTGCCGAAATGTACAAGGGTGTTCCCAAACGACTGTTCAGGGTTCACGACTGGAGGAAGGACGTTATTACTGTGGGTACGGTCGCCTCGGAATATGTTTCAGAAATTACTGAAGGAAAACTTAATTACACATGGCCGGCCCAGTTGAACAGGATCATCACATCGGGCGGGTACGACCTGATAATTTCAGTGGGTCAGGTTGTACCTCATGAAGTTGTGGGCATGGCAAACTACAACAAGAACCTGTTTGTCGGGACGGGAGGACCGGAAGGGATAAACCTTAGCCATTTCGTGGGCGCCGTATACGGGATGGAACGAATGATGGGGAAAGCCGATACCCCAGTACGCAGGCTCCTTAATTATGCTTCGGAGAAGTTCATCCCCAATCTTCCCGTAGTTTATATTCATACTGTTGTGGGGCGTGATGAAACAGGGAAACTTGTGATAAGGGGACTCTTTATCGGGGATGATTATGAAGTATTTAAGCTTGCCTGCGACCTGTCATTGAAAGTAAATTTCACGGCACTCGACAAACCTCTTAAGAAGACCGTGGTATACCTCGATCCTGCAGAATTCAGGAGCACATGGCTGGGAAATAAAAGTATCTACAGAACAAGGATGGCGATGGCAGACGATGGAGAACTCGTGATTCTTGCACCTGGACTGAAAGAATTCGGCGAGGATAAGGAAATTGACAGGCTGATAAGGAAATATGGATACCGCGGAACTCCGGCAACTCTAAAGGCTGTCGAAGATAATGCCGAACTGAAAAACAACCTGAGTGCGGCAGCTCACCTGATCCATGGAAGCTCTGAAGGCAGGTTCTCAATAACCTACTGCCCGGGATACCTTTCAAAACAGGAAATTGAGTCAGTGAACTTCAGGTATGGTGATCTTAATACTTTTTTGAAGAAATATGATCCTTCAAAGCTGAAGGAAGGTTACAACAGGCTTCACGATGGCGAAGAAATATATTATATCTCAAATCCAGCAATAGGACTGTGGGCATCAAAGGATAAACTTAAATGATAAACTGGGGAATTATTGGCTGCGGGAAGGTGACAGAACTTAAAAGCGGCCCCGCTTTCAACAAAATTGAAAATTCAAGGCTGGTGGCGGTAATGAGGAGGAACAGGGAACTTGCCGAAGATTATGCACGCAGGCATGGTGTTCCGAAAGTGTATTCTTCTGCCGACGCACTGATAGCCGACAGCGAAGTAAATGCCGTGTATATTGCCACTCCTCCCGGAAGCCACAGGGAATATGCACTGAAAGTACTTCAGGCCGGAAAACCTGTTTATATTGAGAAGCCCATGGCTCTTAATTACCGTGAATGTGAAGAGATAAATGAAGCCTCTGCAAGATACAAGCTCCCGGTTTATGTGGCTTACTACCGAAGGACGCTACCGGGATTTCTTAAAATCAAGAATCTGATCGAATCGGGAGAAATAGGGAAACCCCGTTTTGTTGTCTTTCATATTTTCAATTATCAGTCGGACGATGAAAAAGCAGGAAGGCTGCCATGGAGAGTGTTACCGGAAATCTCAGGTGCAGGTCATTTTTTTGATCTTGCATCACATCAGCTCGATTATCTCGATTTCCTGTTTGGCCCTGTAAGAGAGATATCTTCTCTGGCAATAAATCAGGGAGGCTTATACAAGGCCGAGGATTTCGTATCAGCCAGTTTCCTCTTCGACAACAACATTGCAGGAACCGGCATCTGGAGTTTCAGCTCCCCCAGGGAAGCAAACCGTGATACTTTTGAAATAATCGGTGAGAAGGGATTGATAAAAACCTCTACTTTTACATACGATCCGATAATAGTGATTAATTCAGAAGGGACGAGGGAATATGTAAATGAACGGCCTGATAATATCCAGTTCTACCTCATTGAACAGATCGTAAAGGCTCTCTCGGGAGGTCCCGATACGGTAGTCAGTACGGGGATCACAGCTGCCCGGACGAGCAGGGTAATGGATGAAGTTGTAAAAAAGTATTACGAAACTCACGATATAAGGAAATAATTAACTGAAAAACATATTAAACCATAACAATCAAATTATGAATACATTATCTGATATCGGATTAATAGGTCTGGCTGTAATGGGCGAAAACCTCGTGCTAAACATGGAAAGCAAGGGTTTTCAGGTAACAGTGTATAACAGGACAGTTCAGAAAGTAGACGATTTTCTTGCCGGCAGGGCCTTAGGGAAAAAGATTGTCGGGGCGCATTCCATTGAGGAACTTGTTAAATCCCTCAGGAGGCCCAGGAAAGTGATGATCATGGTCAAGGCTGGAAATGCTGTCGATGACATGATCAATACCCTCATACCTTACCTGGAAAAAGGTGACATCATAATTGACGGCGGAAATACCCATTTCCCTGATACAAACAGACGTACGGCTTATGTCGAGAGCAAGGGACTGCTATATATAGGCACAGGGGTTTCAGGGGGCGAAGAAGGAGCACTCCTTGGCCCTTCGATAATGCCTGGCGGTTCAAAGGAAGCCTGGCCGGAGGTAAAACCTGTTTTTCAGGCTATCGCCGCAAAGGTAGATGACGGGACCCCATGTTGCGACTGGGTTGGAGAAAACGGAGCCGGACACTTTGTAAAGATGGTACATAACGGCATTGAATACGGCGATATGCAGCTAATATGTGAAGCCTACCAGATTATGAGGGACCTCCTTCACATGAGCGCTAAGGAAATGCACAACGTGTTCAGGGAGTGGAACGACGGAGAGCTTAACAGCTATCTCATAGAAATTACCAGGGACATCCTCGACTACTATGATACCGACGGGAAACCTCTGATTGACAAAATTCTCGACACTGCAGGCCAGAAGGGTACAGGAAAATGGACCGCAGTAACAGCCCTCGACCTTGGCATTCCCCTTACACTTATCGGGGAAGCGGTATTTTCAAGATGCCTCTCAGCTCTGAAGGATGAAAGAGTTAAAGCTTCAAAAATCCTGACAGGACCCACAGGAACTTTTAATGGCGACAGGCAGGCTTTCCTTGATGACCTGATGGAAGCTGTTTACGCATCAAAACTGGTCTCATATGCACAGGGTTATGCCCTGATGAGGGCCGCGGCCGAAGAGTTCGGGTGGAAGCTAAACTATGGCGGAATCGCCCTTATGTGGAGAGGAGGGTGCATTATACGGTCAGTATTTCTCGGCAAGATAAAGGAAGCTTTCGATAATGATCCGTCAATAACAAACCTTTTAACAGATCCATTCTTCAGGACAAAGATGGACAAAGCACAGCAGGGATGGAGAAATGTAGTTGCAGAAGCTGTGAAAAATGGCATTCCTGTTCCGGCAATATCTTCAGCTCTTGTATATTATGACGGTTACAGATGCGAAAATCTGCCGGCTAACCTCCTTCAGGCACAACGCGATTACTTTGGAGCTCATACATACGAAAGGACAGACAGACCCAAGGGAGAGTTTTTTCATACCAACTGGACAGGCAGGGGTGGAACAACTGCATCAACAACCTATAACGTGTAACCACCCCTAAAATTTATTTTATGTCAGCAGCATCAATTAATGAAACAATAGGAAAATATAGGTGGACAATCTGCGCCCTTGTGTTTTTTGCAACAACTGTCAACTATTTCGACAGAAATGTTCTTGGACTTTTAAAGACCACATTGTCTGAAGCCGGAATCTTCGGGCCTGACAAAGCAAACCAGGAGCTCTATTACTCATGGGTTGTGATGAGTTTCCAGATCGCCTATGCCATAGGTATGACACTTGCAGGCAGATTCATCGACTGGATAGGGACAAAAAGAGGTTATGCATTTTCTCTCCTCGGCTGGAGCATAGCAGCAATCGGTCATGCTCTTGCATATAATACCTTCACCTTCGGAATATGGCGTGCAGCTCTCGGGTTTACTGAATCGGGGAATTTCCCTGCTGCCAACAAGACTATGGCAGAATGGTTCCCCAAAAAAGAGAGGGCTCTGGCTACAGGAATATATAATTCAGGCACCAACATCGGAGCAATACTGACTCCTCTTTTCGTACCATGGATTGCAATACACTGGGGCTGGCAGGTTGCTTTCATTTTTGTCGGGGCAATCGGTCTTATATGGCTTTTCTTCTGGTTCCGAATATATGGCTCACCTGAACAGAAACTTAAAGCCGGCATACTGAAGCAGTCTGAATATGACTACATACACAGCGACCTTGATGAAAAAGCAGACAAAGAAGCCGCATTGGAACCAGGTGCCAAAGCAAAAGTGCCATGGACAAAGCTTCTTAAGCTCAGACAAACATGGTCGTTCTTTTTCGGAAAATTCCTTACCGATCCGGTATGGTGGTTTTACCTGTTCTGGCTGCCCGCGTTTCTGAACGGTGAAAATGCACGGAAGATCCTTGAATTCAAAACACTTAATCCTTCATATGCAGGCGACGGATCAGGAGTACCCGGGGTAATAAGCTGGACTTTTGCTGTTGCTGTTGTATATACAATTTCAACAATAGGATCGATATTCGGAGGCTGGATCCCCAAAAGATTCATAAACAGCGGTATGGCGACATACAAAGCACGCAAGCTTTCGATGTTCATTTATGCCCTTTTCCCCCTTTCAGTACTTCTTGCAAGCTGGCTCGGCAAGTTTAATACCTGGTATGCCGTGCTTGTAATCGGATTGGCATGTGCAGCTCACCAGGCATGGTCAGCTAATATCTTTACCACGGTATCCGACATGTTCCCGAAAAAAGCCGTCGCTTCAGTTACAGGCATCGGCGGAATGGCAGGTGCAGTAGGCGGAATACTCATTGCCCAGGCAGCAGGATTGCTCCTGAAACATTATTCGGCAATCGGAAAAACAGAACTTGGCTATGGCGTAATGTTCATTTACTGCGGGATTGCTTATCTGCTGGCATGGATAATAATGCATTTTCTCGTTCCTAAAATGAAACGGGTTGAAAATCTGTAATGGATATCTATGAAAGAAATCGGTAAGTATTCGTTCGGACTGGGCGACAGATTCGGACATCAGGGCCGGGCCCAGTTAAGAGCCATAATCGAAGCAGGCAAAAAAGGTGTGGATATAACACCTGTCTGGAATAAGTCGAACAGGGAACATAATATAATCGGGACCCAGCCTGCGGATGTGAGGATTGAAGCCGATACCGTTACTCAGAATGCCGGATTCGGGAAGCCTTACTTTGTGGATGCCGACCATATCAATCTTGACACCGTCGACAGGTTCATTGCCTGTTCTGATTTCTTTACCGTCGATGTTGCATCCTGCATCGGCAAGCTCTCACCCCGGACCGAAATTGACAAATTCACAGATTCGGTTATCAGGTATGCCGGCAAGATTGAAATCCCCGGAATCAACAAAGGGATAAAATGCTCAAAGGAGCATCTTGCCGGAATTGCTGAAAAATATCTTTACGCTTCAAAGAAGGCAGGCGAGATTTACCGAAAGATTGCAGATGTAAAAGGGACGGGCACATTTATCACCGAAGTATCAATGGATGAAGTGGCACAACCCCAGACTCCGGTGGAACTTTTCTTTATACTTGCCATGCTTGCCAGGGAAGATATCCCCGTCCAGACTATCGCCCCGAAATTTTCGGGAAGGTTCAACAAGGGAGTAGATTATTCCGGTGATCCGTTAAAGTTTGCAAGGGAGTTTGAAGAAGATCTGCTCGTCGTACAGCATGCTGTAAAAGAATTCGGTTTGCCGGGGAACCTTAAGATCAGCATACATTCAGGATCAGATAAATTCTCTATATACCCGCATATCAGATCGATTTTGAAGAAACATGACAAAGGGGTTCATTTAAAGACTGCCGGCACAACATGGCTTGAAGAAGTAATAGGTCTGGCTGAAGCCGGGGGCGAAGGGCTTGAATTCGTTAAGACAATTTATGTTAAGGCACTCGAAAAAATCGATGAGCTTTGTACTCCCTATGCAGACGTAATCGATATAAATACACGGCTTCTTCCTCAGTCGGGAGTTGTCGCTCACTGGAACAGTGATAAATTTGCATCTTCCCTGAGACACATCCCCGGAAACAAGGACTACAATCCCGATATGAGACAGCTTATGCATGTTGCATATAAGCTTGCCGCCGACAGATCAGATACATGGAACAGACTTCTCAAAGAGCATGAAGAAGTGGTTTCAAACTGCGTCTTTGAGAACATTTATAAAAGACATATCTGCAGGTTGTTTGGTATAGATTGATCTGAAAATATTCCACAACCCGGTTGTAAAAAAAAGATTTGTATTATTTTTAATCGCTGAAAAGTAAAAATCATAATTAATTAACAGATAAACATTCAGACAAAAATCATGAAAAAAACACAATCCAGGAGGGACTTCCTCAGAGTGTCGGCCGCCGGCGCGCTGGGAGCATTGGTACTATCGCAGTCAGGCTGCGGAAACAAATCAAACCAGGCAAAACAGGCTGCCGCACAGGCTCCGGTTGATCCGAAGACTTTCGGGCTTGGACTTCAGCTTTATACAATAAGGGATGCCATGGCAGCCGACGTTCCCGGATCACTGAAAAAGGTATCCGACTATGGCTACAAGTATGTGGAACTTGCCGATTATGCCGATGGAAAATTTTATGGTTATGCACCGCTTGAATTCAAAAAAATGGTGAATGATCTCGGCATGGAAATATTAAGCAGCCATACACAGGTCGAAGGAGCAGGTGTTACTCTTGAAAGCGCAAAGAAAATGGCAGAAGATCATGCAATTATCGGTGCCAAATACTGTGTCCAGCCGTGGATAGTTGAAGAAATGCGCACCACAATCGCCAGCTACCAGAGGATGGCTGCAAACTGGAACCAGATAGGCAAAATCATGAAAGAAGCCGGGCTTCAGTTCGGATATCACAACCATAATTTCGAGTTTGCAACTGTCGAAGGCAAAGTACCTTATTACGATGTGATGTTGGCAGAACTTGATAAGGACCTGGTTATAATGGAACTTGATATGTTCTGGGCAACAAAGGCCGGACAAAACCCTGTTGAAATTTTCAAAAAGTATCCCGGAAGGTTCCCTCTTTACCATCTTAAGGATGCCTATACCAACCAGCCTCCGTTCTTTGATGTTATCAAGGACGATATCGCACCGGTAGGCGAAGGTGTCATCAACTTCAGGGAAATAATTGCGGCCAAAGATATCGCCGGAATGAAATATATGATTGTTGAACAGGACCAGAGCCGCGATGG